>JAEIGA010016052.1_pt1 | contig 11400 bp, 34 predicted proteins | sample 9270691 | NCBI WGS metagenome assembly JAEIGA01 (sample SAMN17057246, study PRJNA624740) | gut metagenome | biome: biome; isolation source: fecal sample | host: Bos grunniens | place: China: Xizang | collected 2019
ATTATACACAACTTAATATCGCTTGTCAAGTATATTTCTTAAGAGATTTATCATCTCTCACAACACTGATATTGTATCAGCTTTTCGATTTATCGTCAAGACAAAAACAAAGAAATTAACGTTTCTTGCGGAATGTCTTTGATTCGTTCGTTGGCGATATCACAGTATTCTTTCGAAATCTCAAAACCAACAAACTTTCGATTCGTTTCTAGAGCAACCTTTGCGGTTGTTCCGCTTCCCATAAAGGGGTCTAATACCACCTCACCTTCGTTACTCCAACTCACAATGTGGTCTTGTACCAACTTTTCGGGGAAGATGGCGGGGTGTTTATAGGCGATTTTATCCGTCGTGCATCCGCTCCCAACGGCATATCGCCAAATGTTACCTCGAGTGGTATATTCCTTCTTTGGAACATATAGCTCGTAGTGTGCATTACCATTTCGGTTGCTCTTACAAGCTCGAGGTGTCATATTCTTAACCTTCAAATCTTCAATCGGATTGAATGTCTTCGGTTTACCTTTACTGAAGACGAACATATATTCAATCCACTGACGATAACGCTTACTTGTGATATTCCACGTCGGCGTTTCCTTCTGATAAATCATCGTGTCGTGAAGATTGAAGCCACACTCCATAAAGTAGAGCGCTTGCTTAAACGAAGTTCCTGTTTCACTACCGTCGATTGTCGCATCACCGACAACCCAAACCACAACACCACCTTCTTTCGTCACACGATAGAGTTCCTTGGCGACAGATTCGAAATCCCAAGAAAACCCATTATACTTTCGTAAGTTATCGTATGGTGGTGATGTTACTGTGAGGTCAATGGAACAATCTTCAAGTTGTTTCATACCTTCGACACAGTCACAATTGTGGATTTGATTAAACATCTTTAAACAAGAAAGTCGTATTTATAATTGATAAGATATTTGGACCGACCCGGAGGAATCGAACCCCTTGACATCCTTCCCATTGTTTAACGTCAAGAGTTTAGAAGACTCTTATGGGGACGGGTCGGTTATATTGTTATAAAAATACTATTTCAAGAAGTGGTGCACCCAGTAGGATTCGAACCTACGACCCATTTGTTATGAGCAAATTGCTACTGACCGCTGAGCTATAGGTGCTTTCCCTCTCAATCAACACTGATATTATAACATAGTTTTATCAGTATTGCAAGTTATTTCGTACCTTATTTTTGGTATTACCAAGGCTTGAAGAAAATTTGATAATCGTTCAAATTATCATTGATTAGTGAAAATCCCATACCATCATACCAACAAATATCTCGCTTGATGTGTCCACAATGGTTGTGTCGTTCTACACAATACCAACCATTTTGTGGTGGCTTGATGTAAGAGAAATCATTCCAACCATTCGGGTTATATTTGGGGATTTCTCGAACATCCGACTTCAAAACGCCGATTGCACAAGTAACTCCCGTTCTACTAAAGATATCTTCCACAACGATGGTAAAGGTGCTACTTCCGTCATTCTTGTGTTCTTCGTAACCCTTATCGAGTGCTAATTGATATTCGACGCTATTTGCGAACAACGAAGAAACGAGCTCTTCAACATATTCATTGACGATGCGATATTTCTTTACCATTATCATTCCTTTACTTTGTCTAACTCTTGTTCCAAAGCATATAGTGCTTTATCACTAATGTCATCAATGATTATAGCACGTTTTTCACGAAAATAGGAACTCGCTAACGTGTAAATTCGCTTCGCATCTTGAACCGAAAGATGGATAGGTTTGTCTTCTTTTTCTTCTTCTACAATACCAAACCATTCAAACATATACTTCTTAATCGATTTTTGACTAAGCATATTTGTTAACCACACAGTTGTTTGGCTTGTTCATAATGTTCATCGTCGATGCTATCACGGAAGACATTCTTACAACCGACATACTTGACCATATGGAAGTACGAAACCTCAGAATCGCTAACAAAACGCAATTCCTTTCCGTCGGGGTCTAGAGAGTAATTTCGCAAGAGGAAACCTTTCGGAACACGATACGCTGTACCCATAAAGCCAATATCATAGCACGACAAATACACATATGCCATCGATTTCAAAGTCTTAATGAGACGCTTCGGGCGTTCCTTACCGACAGTGATTAAACCGTTCCAACAACACAAATCGAAACCACAGGTTTCCTTAAAACGAACGGCATTTTTATAACGAAGCTTTCGAAGACTAACCATAGTATTTTCCAATTTTATAACAATAGCAATATCTCAAAAATGTCTACGATATAGACTTTTATTTTTTTTAGACATTTTTTAGACATTTTTGGTATCCTCATTAATGAGGGTAGCAGACGCTAACTCTTTGATTTTATTGAAAAAGTCCCTAATGTCTAACACTTAAAAGATGAAAATGATTTAGACATTTTAGACATTTTTTTAAATCAATAAGCGCCTTGATTCGGACATTCTCGAGCCGGTTCGAGCTCTTCATATCGAGCATCTTTATTCGTGCTAAACTTCAACGGCTTTTCAACCTTTTCATCACCGTAATAAATGTTCAACCCGAGAATACGGTCAAGAACATCATCACCCGTACAGGCTTCGGGGGCGTTCCAACGAGCTAACAAGACGAAGACGTCGTGTCCACCAAACACACCGTAACCCTCGTACTTCGGTTCATAAATCTTTTCGTTCGTCGGCGTAATCAAATAAACAGGCAAAGCCTTACGCTTATGATAACGATTGCGAATCGATTCTTTCGTATCAGACGTTTTCCAAGAGAAGAAACCCATTTTTACTCTCCATCGTTTCCTTACATCGTTATTATAACAGAAACGAAAAGAAAAAGAAAACCCATAAGCATAAAACTTATGGGTTTATCATTAATAATTCTTCCACAAACTCTCAATCGCATTCGAACCAGCGTTTGGACTTTCGAAATCGATGCGCTCAAACTTCGATAAAAGCTTGTCATAAATGGGGTGGTTATATCCGCTGATAAGGAATAACCCCTTCGCATTTAAAACAGCATCAATCAACGCTTCGTGGTCTTCGTTGGACATTTCTTTCTCGTAGTTTTGATTGGAAAGTCGTGTTTCCCTGATATACGGTGGGTCAAGATAGAAGAATGTGCGTTCCGAGTCATACTTCTTGATAAAATCAAGAATATCTCGATTCTCAACAATAACCGACGAAAGTCGATTGTGAATTTGTGGTAAACCATCAATCATCGACAGGTAGTCCGATACCGATTTACTCATACCACGACGAACCAATAACGTGGTTGAAAATCCCCCAACACCATTGAAAGAACTTCGATTCACGACGAGGAATTTATAGGCTCGTTCATCAATAGTGAGATTGTCATTCTTAAGACTTTCCTTGAATTCCTGACGCACCTGTGCAGAATATGGAGTCAAATCCATCTTCTCTTTCAACTTCTCGAACTTTTCCTTATCCGACAAAACCTTGAATAAAGAATACACATTCTCTCCCAAGTCGTTATAAACTTCTAAGGGGTCTTCTTCTTTCGCCAAAAGAATGGATGCTCCACCACCAAATCCTTCGCAGTATAAATCATAATCCATCTTAAAGGGAAAATGCTTAAGGATGAAACTTCGCATATATGATTTACCACCATAATATTTGATTGGGGAATTAAGAGTCACAATTATTCCTTATCGTCTTTCAAACTTCCCCACGGGGCGAAATACAACGTTTGTCCGTTATCCAATTCCAACATATCCGTGGACATCCCATCGTACCAATATCCCCGTGGTGAGAAACGAGCATAGTAGCAACCAACACAATAGCCAATGGAATTCAAAACGGTAACTCGCATATCTTCGTTGGGTGGCGGTTGTACTTCGGGATACTTGTTCCACTTGTTCGGATTATACTTCATCTTTTCCATATCAATATCCCCAATCACGTAATACGCCAAAAACCAAATGGGTCTAGATGACGTTCCAAAATGTAATCATACTCTTTCTTTCGTCCCCAATCCCATTGGCGCTCCATTTGTCGACGAGCTAAATCTCGCTCAGCATCTCGTCGCCCCTGTTCATACGGCGAAACGGAATGCTCTCGCATATAATCGTCATAGCCTCGTTGGTACTCTTCCTGTTCGGATTCTTTACGCTTACCTTTAGCAAGCTTTTCAAACGGATTTTCACTCATTTTGTTCACTCTTTTTGAAAACGGGTGTGTATTCGGCTAAACAAATACCAATTGATGGAAAGATACTATCAATCGTTAATGCAAATGGTTTTGGAAGCCCATATTCATCTCGAACCTTCTGATAGCACTTGTAAATCGGTGTCCAAATCCGATTATGCTTCTGTTTTTGCTTGCGCATCGTTGGTTGCAACCTTCTTTTTCTCTGCAAAGAATCCGTCAATTAAACCGTGAAGAAATCGCTTGGCGGTTTCGTCATCTTCCTCTACAGCGCTTGAGTCAAGACGAGAGATACTCCCATCATTACCATAAAGATAAATCTTGACATATCGTTCACCAACTTCATTTTGCTTGAAGCTGACCTCGCAACCATCAATGAAAGTGTAGAAGTTAATGTTTCGATTATGCATCTTACTACAACCCTTTACTTCATAGAAGATTCTGCTTGAGTGATTCGTTCTTGAAAGTCGTCAATCAATTCTTCAAAATCATCACTTAAATGACTTTGATGAGTGTAAAACTCAATAGCATAATAACGAAGGATTTTTGCTTCAGCAAGCGTTAACACAACCACACCTTCAAAGTCATCAGACTCAAATTTATGGTCTTCAAGGGTTTCAACTACAGCGTAGTCGTAGTATCCATCGAGGAATTTAAGAATCGGCTTCGAAATTCGTTCTAGTCCCGTTTTGCTCAACTTCATTTCCATTTTCTATCTCCTATCATTTCCTACACTTTTATTATACGTAATGATGATAGATTTGTCAAATCACGACACACTCTAAGATTCGTTTTGCTTTCTTGAGGTGTTCGGTATCAAAGTGCCCAAAATGACAATCCCTAACCGAGATTCCCATTTGCTTAGCTAGCCATCGATACATTTCACAACGTTCTTCGTAATTTGTCCAATGTGCGTCAAACAAATCGTGACATTCAACCTTTAAACGACGCATTTCGGCGTTAGCCAATAAACCCAATGCATCCTTCGGACGAGGCTTATGTGTGCCCGTATAAGCCCCACAAACGCTACAGAGATAGGCGTAGCCACTTCCATATTGTCGTCCGTATATTTCGGCATTAGAGACGTATTTTACCGCTCCACCACACAAATTACACTTCGTCGGGCGCTTATTCACCACTTTCTTCCAATTCGGCGAATCGCTCTTCTTGGATTTCAACATATGCCTTACCGACACGTTGAGCAATCGCATCCACCATTTCGTAGTAACGCTTACTCGTTTCGAGCTTTTCCTTGGCGCTTACGTGCTCTCGAGTGAGGAGCTTCAAGAAAAACTTAAGCTCATTTTCGTTCATCATAAAAGCATCTTGTTTCATTTCACTTAGCCTCTTCAACACGTCGATAAATCAAGTCAGCAAAATTCCACATATTCTGAGTATCGAATTCGCTGAGTTCAAAGTCAAAACCCGATGCCAAGTAACGAATACACTTCAGCGCATATTCCGCTTCTTTAATAGAAAGCTGAATGGTGGGTTCGTTATCGGTTTTAATTTGTTGTTCAACATCAACAAATGTTTCATTCATTTGGCTACCCCACTTTCCTAATATTCAATTTACCCATCATTGGAGTACTATGAATTGGCATATATCCCGTGATTCGATACTCTAATAAATCACGCCATTTTCGGTCTTCGGGTTTAGGATTCATTGCTCGAAGAATGGATACAGCCTCTTCTGTGGATAAAACAACACAACCATTAGTCGTTGTTTTAGTCTCGCTTGAAACCATCTTCATCCTTCTCTGTGCCCTTATTCACATAATGATTACAAGTCATATCGGGTTGAATTCTCACAAAAGGAAAAACGGAATGCTCATCGAATGTTCTAGTACACGCATACGGAGCATTAAACGCATTTGCAGTTGAGAAATTCAGTTCGGCGAAAAACCGACAATTTGCACAGATGTTCTCTGACATTAATCCCTCTCCCTTTCTTCGTACGGATTGCTAGACGAAACAATCGCAAAACCAAGCCCACAAACACCGAAATATAAAAAACGAGTGTAACAGTCATATCGGCTTCGCCACGCATTCAAAAGTGTTCGCATTGCCCGTACACCAATCTTCTTCCGACACCGCTGTTTCATTATTCACCCTTAGCTTTAGCGATTTTTGGACACAAAATGTCATAACCATCTTTGACTTGTTCAAATCGCTCTTCACGGAAGCTGTCGTACATCTCAACGGCATCGTATAAACTATGGATTAGCCACGTAAGGTATTCGGCATCATCAACTGATAAAACCACAACACCAACACCGTCAAAATCATCTTCTTCAAATTTGAGTTTACGGATAGCGTAATCTCTATCCCACTCCATTTCCTGTCCCTTCAACTCGACGGCGATGTTGAGCATTTGGTCAGCAAAAGACTTTAATCCCTTTTCGCTAAACTTCATTAGCATCTCCTATTCCTAGACTTAAAGTATACAGAAGTGTAAAGGTAATGTCAAGATAAAGATAAAATAAAAGCCCCGTAGTGGGGCTTTCTTTAGAACTCATCTAATTGCTTAATTCGTTCCATTAGGCAACCGTCATTATACACCATCCTCATCAAAATCACTCGTAAAAGAGCCCTGACGATAATAGCGCACCAAATCAATCAAATCCTGTACAACAAACCAAATTGTGAAGAGTACACCAATACCAATTGGAACACAAACAAACAGCAAAAATTGCCAATCAACAATGGTCATTTCTTTGTCTCCACTTGCTTAGATTTTGGGCATTCGAATTCACTCCACCCATTACCCAAGTGAATAAAACATTTACAATCACTTCTATCTTTCGTGCAGACAGTCTTGAATTCGCCTTCTGTGGTGATGACAAAATTTTCAACCTCAACGGTACGAGCCATCGTGACAGTCGGGATTATAATCATCAAAACCAAAAGAATCAATTTCTTCATCGTTTATTATCCAATTCCAACAAAAACTCACGAAGCTTAAGCCATTGTTGCTTATCACAATCATCACCCAATCGGTAATCGAATTCTTCGTGTTCAGCCATCGTGATTTCATCAATCATCAACTTTCGAAACCCATTAGGGATAAGGTCAATATTATTCATAATGAAATTCACTGTAGTTGACACGATATAGCTTCGTCGCCCCATCGCATATCGAAACGCACCGAGAATAATGAGCTCGATGTCTTCGGGCATATCACTCTTCATCTTCGACTTCATCCTTCGATTCCTCACCAATTTGCTTCAACCAAAAATCAATCTCGTTACGCAATAGCTTTGCGTGTTCGGGTTGTAGTTTGGTCGTCAGAGCACTGTAATCAACCTTTTGCTCAATCACGAAATACAAATTGTCTGAAGTGCATTCTCCCGTTGCAAGGAAATAATTCTTATCTTCTTGAAGTTTCATCCCACACTCTCCACATTCTTGATTTGGTTTTCGAAGTCTTTGAGTATATCTTTGTACATCGCTATAACATTGAGTGGAACACAATCTTCGATGATTGCGAAAATCTCTTTAGCATCGTCAATTGGCAAAACAACAACATCCTCAAAGTCGTCGTAGTCAAAACCTTCATCGATGAGGTCAACGCTAGAATAGTTTTCGACTTTCTCGATACCTTGTTCACTTAACTTCATCACTCAACCCCATACTCTATTCTACACTTTATGGTCGGTTTCGTCAAATTCAAATCGATAAAACGACATTTCACTCACATACACCGTAATCTTTTGCACATCATCTAAGACGTTTTCGATTTCAAAATGAAACTTATCAACCTTTCGAATCAAAGCCACACCAACGATTGCGAAGTTCGGATTCATTTCAAATGGCTTATCGAAGTAATGGATTCGCTTTTCTAAGGGAGCTAAGTCAAACTCGTATTTGAAAATCTCAACCATAATCACACCTTGGCTTGTTCAATTCGTTCGTAGAGATTTCGATTACATTTCTCCAACTCTCGCAAGAAAGAATCCTTACCACCACGAAGGTGCAAATAGGCAAGGTAATCCAAAATCTCACAAGCCTCTTCAACGGTCAATTCAACCATCGGTTCTTTCTTGGATGTCTTTAATACGAAATCCAATTCACTATCCGAAACGGATGTTGTACCAACCTTCATCACCCCATACTCTTCGAAAACGAGTGTACTCATTGTTGTTTCTCCAAACGCTCGATTTGTTGCTTAGCAAATTTCTCAGAACACGGGCGGAAATAAGAAATCATCCAATCACTAATAACTTCATATCCACCTAACGAGTCGGGGCTGAATAAAAGCGGTGAATTTGGTTTCTTAAATGCGTAAGGAAACTCATTCCATTCAGTTGCGTACCAATGTTCATCCTTATACTTGAAGTAAAACCATTGCCCATCTTTCAACTTGCGCAAGTATCGAGGTGCAATATTCTTTTTGCTCATCGCTTACCCTCTGCTTGACGAATACGGTGTCCGAGAGAAAGAACAAATTCAATTCCTTCTTGTGACAACTTATTTTGAAGATGAACATAGAGGTCGTGAACCATCTTTGCTTCTTCAATTGTCAAAGTAACCGTGGGCTTTTCCTTTTTCTGATAGAGTTCTTCAATCTCAGACTCAAACAAGCAAAAATCACTATCATCCATCTTCGTCTCCTAGTTTTTTGGTATAGCTATAGTATACAGGAAATATGGTATAGCGTCAAGAGTCTTTTTGTGATAACTTCTTAATTCGCTTGACGAGCTTATCCCAAACTTTCTCTTCTTGTTTGGTCATCTTTAAATCACAACACGCATCAACCGCTCCGAAAAAGTTGGCAATGATTTCCGCTTCAGCCAATGTCAACTCAATCGTTTGTTTCTTACATTTGCAATTGTCCATTGCGTTTCTTTGAATTTTCATAGTCTTCTTTCAAACGTTCGAGTTTGATTTTGTCTCGTTCTTGTTCTTTTTGTAAACGGGTAATCTCAGCCTTCAGGTCTTTAATTTCCGCATCTTGAATCCGCTTACCAAACTTGAAAATGATTTCCCATTCTGTGGGTGTCGTCACATCTTCGTGAACCAAAATCTTGTTGATAAAACTTCTAATAAGCTTAGCTTCCCATAACGGTAACCAAACTTTCGGCTCAGTAATCGGTTTATCCTTCAGCTCATCATTTACGACACACTTGGATAAATCTTCCTTCGAGTATGCATATTCATAAAAATTATATGCCATATCACTCACCTTCAACTTGATTGATTTTCATTTTGAGCTTATCACGCAAAAGAACGGTTTCCGAAACAAACCCTTCAAACGGACTAGGATACGCACAAGCATCAACGCATTCTAAGACAGCTTTAGCGTCCTCGAGTGAGAGAACGACAACACCGTCATCAAAATCATAAGACTCGAAGTCGTAGTTTCGCAACGCCTCGATTTGCTCGTAGCTGATTGGATGATGCTCAATCAGCCCATTCTCAATGATTCGTGTACAACCCTGTTGAAGACGCTGTAATCCCTTTTCATTTAGCTTCATTCGTCACCCCGATTCCTTTTTCACCTTTTCGATATTCAAAGGACAACATATTTCATCTCCAATATCATTTGTTGAGTTCGGGGAAGTCGATTTTATCCAAGCGAGAGAACAATGGGTCAAATACCATTACGGATACTTCACCAATTTCGTCGGTAAACATTAAACGGTCAAACCACGCACGAATCAATCGAGCCTCATCCGCTGTTAACATCACGCCATCTGTGAAATCATCGGGCTCGAATTCGATATCCTCGTAGTATGATGTTACAACACCCGCTCGACTTTCCTCAACATCATATACTTTCTTGACACCACGTTCACTCAACTTCATATCAACACCCACAACGATATAATTCTTCCGTGAGCAAATCGATGTGATATGACATTGCCCACATAGCGATAAGTGAAAGAATCACATAAGAAATTTTAACCCATTTTGGCATTTATTTCAATCTCCATAGTTCAAAATTTCAGCAACAATTCGGTAACGAACCCAAGCACACGGCGTACCATCAATCGGCTCAATTTGTGTCCATTGCCACATACGAACCTGTGAATTGTCGGCAAATGTAACCGTGTACATCTTTCGCCCAAAAGCAGAACCAAAGAAACCAAACGGAGTTTCTTCGATGTGGCGAACGTTTCGACGAAGCTTTAAAAACTCAAAGAATGCTTCCCAATCTTGAGAACTAATCCAACCACATTCGTTTCGAGGAAGCTTAGACAACGAAATGATAAAATCTTCACAAAGTTTCATTCTTGCACCGCAACAAACAACAACGGGGCATAAAGCCCCCACATTTTTAGTAGTAACCGTTATAAATGGAAGACAATTGACGAGCGGAAATGGGGTAACGGTAACGGGGATTTTCCTCGAGAACCCAAGCACGAATCTTTTCGGCAATGTCCTTTCGGAAGGCGCTACGGAATCGTTTCGTCTTCAAGAGTCGAATGATGGCGGAAAGTCGGTCCGTGTTTCCGTAAGCTTTGTAGAGCTTACTGATGTAAGTCCAATGCAAACCCGTACCTTCGGCAAGTTCAATCATTCGTCGACGGAACTTGATGAGTCGCTCGAACTCCACGTGACGACGGTATTTTTCTTGCCATTCGGGGGAAGCATCAACCGTAGCAGAACCCCAAAAGTTTCCGCTGAACGTGGAAGCGTAGCAATATTCAAAAGACGTTTCGCCGTCAAAAATCACAGCATAGAAGTCAGAATCATTCGGTCCATTGTATTCATACTTGGCAACGACCAAACCCTTGAACAACTCTTTACCATCAACAAACACCGACATTTTTATCTCCTATCATTTCCTACACTGTTAGTATACCAAAGTATAAAAGTAATGTCAAGGAAAAATAAAAGCCCCATAGTGGGGCTTTCTATCTCTGACCGATAGCGATTTGGATTGATGCGTGTAGGAACGAAACCACTAAATCAAAATATTCAATCGCTTCCTAAACACCATCCGTGACAATCACGGCGTTTAGTCGTCCGTTGATAGGGTCAAAAATACGGTCTCGTAAAGCTGAGCCTTTCACTGTACAAACAATTTCACATCGGTTGTCATAGATGGTTACGTCCGTATCATCTTTAATGAAGAATTCAAGAGGAACCCACTCAACTGCTCTCCTCTGTTCATAATAGTCTTCAAGCATTTCTTTAGTCGCCTTCATCTCGTCCGCTCCGCTTACTTTGTAAAACTCTTCCTACACCGTTAGTATACGAGAAATTGATAGGAATGTCAAGTATTAATCAACAAATTTTA
>JAEIGA010016053.1_pt1 | contig 11399 bp, 11 predicted proteins | sample 9270691 | NCBI WGS metagenome assembly JAEIGA01 (sample SAMN17057246, study PRJNA624740) | gut metagenome | biome: biome; isolation source: fecal sample | host: Bos grunniens | place: China: Xizang | collected 2019
AATCTCTCTTCCGCTATAAGTCGGAGCGGTCGATGTCGCTTTGTTGCCTATTACAATGATGTCCTTGACTCCATTCGAGCCAGTCCAATAAGGTATGGCTGAATTGTATGTCTCCTGAAAGTCTGTGTCCTCTTTGTAGTCCAAAAGGTTGACTCCATAGCGAATGGTGAAGTCACGATCCTGACCTCTTCTCTGGTGAAGTATCACCCTGAACTTATCGAACTCATATTCACCGCCATAGGTGTCTAATATAGACCCCTCTGTTCCGCCTAATAAGGAACGGACACTTCTCGGTGTTCCGTCAGCTGCTGCCATGTATCCGACCGATGAAAAGTCCGCTTCGTATGTAAACGGATTGGAAGGTGTTGAAGTCCCCAATAAAGTGAAGGCATCCGACAAGGAATTGATGTTCTTTCCGCTTGCGACTAATCCCCTCATTCTGTATGAGATATGAACGCAATGAAAAGAAACAATTCCGTCTATCGGCTTTGAATAAGACACAATATCAAAAGGCTGAACATCGTTTGAGTCATCATGTCTGACCGCCACTACCCTTCCACATTGGATTTTGTCGAAGTTCGCTCCGTCTGTGGGATAAGTGAAGTCACACTCATAAGTTCCGTTTCGCTCTTCAGAGACTACACAAGTGATACAGTCCCTCAATCGACCAAGTCCGTTGGAAGTGAATACCATTTCGTCAGATTCATATAATATCGGAATCATACTCGCCACCACCTCGGAGTCACCTTGAATGAAGTGAAGGTGTTGTCATAGGTTATAGTGTTGTCCCCCGGATTCAATGTCGGAAGGTCAGCAGGAAGAATCGTTGCAGTATTTATGGAGATATACTGTCCATTTTCAATTCGATAACACTCGCCAATGTCTAGGTCGATATATAACTGACCGAGTGCGGACTTTGTTGAATTGACTGTGGATTCGTACCCTTTAGCCTCCCAGTTGTTAGTATAGTTCACAGTTAGTGCGGTAGTGCTTTGGCTTGAAATGGCTAATGTCACAGTGAAGGTGTTATTTCCGTCATAATTGATGTTAATGCCGATGATCCAATTATCTGTCCCTTGAACGAATCCGCTATCATTCGTCATCCAATTATATTCAAGAGTCGGTCTGTAATTGAGCGAACTTGATGTCCCTTTAGTGAATGTCAGTTTGTCGATTTGGACGGACACCTGAATCGGTGTTCTTACTGATTGGATAAAATACATACCAACGGAAGCCTTTCCATCGTTCTGCGAACTTGCCGATGTGATTGCGATGTCACTATACTGTCTATTTTCAAGCATAAAACTGAAAAGTGATGCCCCAAGTGTTATCTCGTCCCCATTCAAAGCGACATTCATATTGTTGACAGTTCGTGTCAGCCTAAAAAATGTTGAGCTGCTTGTTGTGTATGCGGTCGAGCTGGCAGTCTCGTCAAGTATCGTGTCCCCCATCACCGCACCCTGCTGAATGGATATAACATCATCGTTTATATTGATGTCGCCATAGCCATCAACTAATAACAGAGGATGTGATTCAAATAAGGTCGGATTGGTGATGGTGTCTCCGCTTGTGATGGACTGTTCGATTTCGCCTGACTTCAGAAACCTCTGTGGCTTGCAGTCGAAGACGATGTCAAACTTCCCTGCCTTCAGCGTTGTGGGGTCAACATCCAAGCCGCCCTTATAGACTGCCATGCGGAATTCTTCTCCGTTGTAGTCATCTTCAAGTCTCTGATAACCTACTTTTGAGGATAAGGCATTCCGCAAGCCTTCTATTTTTTCACGGAATTCGGCTTCGTTCTTTGTGCCGATTCCTGAAGGATATGAAACTTGTATATTGGAGAATCTGCCCTTATCAAGTGCAAATGCTCCGTTTCTTCCGGGGATTTCAAACATTTCGACATCCCTTGAAGGGGAATTGTAGACCGCATCCCCTGAAATAAAGACATCGAATCCTTTTGTGTCGATTCCTCCGAATCTTAAGCTCTTGAATATCATCTTTCCTCCTTTACCATGCGAGGCTCTGTCTCTTCACCGACTGGATCATCTTCTGTTCGATGACTCTTGCCAGTTCGTTGACATCCATGCCCTGCGGAGCGGTCACATTTATATTTATAGTTGGAGCGGTTTCCTCACGGACAATCTTTCTCAAGTCATCCAATGCTCCGACAAATTCAGGTCGCTTCTCGCCAACACCTATGACCGAAGGAGAATCGAAGATTCCTCCCTTGTCATACCATTCGATGCCAAGCCGAGGGATTGAACCTTTCAAGAGGTCTCCTATTCTCCAGTCAGGAGGTGTGATGGAGAAGTGCGGAAGTTTGATGTTCGGAAGGCTGATGTCCCATCCGCTGAACAGTCCTTTGATTTTGTCTATAACAGTCTTGATGACTGTGAGAGCGGTCTCAAAGGGATTGGTCAGTACAGATAGGATTGTTGTTGCGATTGCGGAAATGCCATTCTTTAATGCATCCCAATGTGCGATTACACTCTCATTCAAGGATGCGACCGCACCTACTACGGAATCCTTGAGTGCAGTCCATTTTCCAACCACCCAGTCCTTCAACTGTGTAGCCTTTTCCTTTATGGTGTCCCAATTCCTCCACAGAGCGACTCCGATTGCGATTGCCCCTGCTATTGCGAGGGAGACTGGGCCTCCCAAAACGGAAACAACGAGTTTCGCCACTCCGATGAATTTCGAGATGCCACCGATGACTGTTCCGATGGTTGTGAAGAGTCCTCCGAGTATGGTCATGACCGGGCCGATGGCTGCGACAACTACTCCTGCGGTTGCTATCATGGTCTTTGTCTTATCATCCAACGAGTTGAACCAGTCCACCGCCTTCTGTATCCATCCGACTACTTTTTCGATAGTCGGAGCGAGTGCCTCACCTAATGACACCGAGGCGACATCTATCGAAGACTTTAATTTTTCGATAGCACCACCGAAGCCTGACATCATATCGGATGCCATCTGCGAAGCAGTCCCCTCTGCCATGAGTGAAGTGCTTAAGGCATTCACATCTTCAGGTGCGGTGTTTATAAGTGCGAGCCATGGAGCCATCTGATTCTTGCCGAAGATTGAAGAGGCTGCCTGAATCTGTTGTGCTTCGGATAATGTTGAGAAAGCATCATGCAGTTCCTTTTGGATGGTGATGGTGTCTTTCATCGTTCCGTCAGCATTCGTCATGTTGATGCCAAGAGTAGCCATCCAGTCAGCCGCATCCTCTGTCGGTGACAATAATCTTGCCATGCCAGTCTTGAGCGAGGTTGCTGCCTTATTCGCATCGATTCCGTTATTAGCCATGACTCCCATATAGAGAGCCGCATCCTCGACCGAGTACCCTGCGGTCTTGAATATAGGAGCGGCAATGGACATGGCTTCGGATAGCGAGTTGACATCCAATGCGGAATTATTGCAAGCATTTGCAAAGACATCCGCATATCGTGAAGCCTCGTCAAATGATCCCTGGAAGCCATTTATCGTGGCGACTAATCCTGCGGAAACTGTGTCGAGGTCTCCACCCTCTCCTGCTGCCAAATTCATTGCAGGAGCTAAAGCGGAAGCCGACTGTTCTGCGGTGAGTCCTGCTCTTGCGAAGTTGAGCATGGATTGAGCCGCATCGTTCATTCCGTAGGTCGAATTTGCTGCCGCCTCCTTCATGGCATCATTCAAGAGTTTGGCTTGCTCTTCCGTGTTGCCCATGGTGGAATTTGTCAGCACCATGATTTTGTCAACTTCGGCAAATCCCTTGGCGGCTGCCCCTCCTAATAAGGAAAGAGGAAGGGTGACCTTTGTTGAGAGGGTCTTGCCTACCGCTGACATCTTTGAACCTAATTGCTTGAAGCCTTCGGAGAGTGCATTGAGTTTCGCTGAACCGACTTTTGTCAGTTCTTTGCGGAACTGTCTCAACTGATTATTTGCCTTGACTATCTCTCTTTCGACTTCCCGGAACTGTTCGGAATTTCTGTCCAAGTTTTGAGCCTGGAGTTGTTTCTCGATTCCTTTGAGTTCTTCAAGTCTTTTCTTTGTAGAATCGACTTGTTCATTGAGGACTTTCTGCTTCTGTGTCCACATCTTGACGGATGTGGGATTGAACTTCAGGGAGTTTTTTATGTATCCGAGTTCATTATCGAGGGTCTTGGCTTCTCTTCTTATAGAGTTGATAGCATCTTTCAGAGGAGCGGGATTTCCTCTGAAGTCTATGGTTATACCTTTATTTGCCATTTTTAAACTCCGAAAAAGTCACGGATGTCTTGCCTTGTGGCTTTCCGTGACTTTGGTTTTTCTTTCTTTCTGTTTCGGTTGTTGTATTCTATGCAGAAATCGACCACTTGACCTATGGTCATTTTTTGGATAGCCTCATAGGTCAATCCCCTCTCGATCCCTGCGAATACTATTGTTTCTAAACTGATGCCTTCTTCGGAGTTTTCTTCCTCTGAAGGCTCTTCAAGTTTTTTGATGAAATCATGCCCTTGGTCAAGAGTTCAAAGACCGCAGGAACAATGATGTCGAGGGGGAACTCGTCAAACTGTCTCACCCACTTTTCAGGGGTCTCGGTGTTATCATCATATGCCTTCGCAAATGCCCAAACCAAATTTATAAAGTCGGTAAACTGAAAAGCACACAATTCAATGAGAGTGTCCTGAAGAGTGTCAAAGTTTACTGTCTTGATGATTTCATTGACATCCGTGTAGTCTTTTACCTCGTTTATGAGCCTCAACACCGCTGACAGTATAGGCATGACATCAGGCACGATGTCATGACCGAACTGGTCTCTGTATATGGTCGCCCATGCAAGATTATTTGAAAGAGTCAGTTCTTTCTCGTCGTTTAACTTGATAGTTTTGATCATTTCCTTTTTTCTCCTTTCATGCGAAAAATGGGGAGGTTTCCCTCCCCTTTTCTTTTATGGTGCGATTGCAGGTGCAGTCGGAGTTGTGAATAAAGTAGAATATCCAGTATCCCCCTCCTGAAGTACCGCCATGGTGACTCCAGTTGAGTTGTCTCCGATGCATGTCACCGGGAGAGAAGCGGTCTGCGGTTCTTTGTTCTCGGTGATGGTGTTGTACTCTCTTGTGATTGCTCCGAGTGAGCAGTTGTAGAATATGACTCTGATAGGCGTGTCATCGGTCTTCACCTCAAAAGCAACATAGACATTAGGCTTTTCAGGATTCTTCACGGAAGCAAGACCTCCGTTTGTAAGTGTGACATAGCCAAGGAACTGTGTCTTGAATTCGTCATCGAACATGGCAACTTCAAGGTCGCCTTCGATTTTGCCGCCAGAGTATCCGCTCCAATAGATGATGTCATCTGCATAGAAGTCATTCTGATTGGATTCTTCAGAGGGTGAGAAGCTCACCGCTCCCTTCTGATGGTAAGGTGTGCCAAGAGTAACAGTTCCGTTTGTGTCAGTATAAGTGCCGACATGAAGGTTTGATATACCAAACTGAACTTTCATTTGTTTCCTCCTAAATGTAGTAATAAATAACAAAAAGTCCTTCATCTTCTATGTAGACATCATCGGACTTTTCGTAGTTGTATCCGTCTTCAAGAAGTACATTCTCGATGGCGGTTTCAAGTGCCTCATTTTTCTCTTTGAAATAGAACTCCACCTGATAGTGGTTTTCTCTCCATGTCCAAGTGTTGTCCGAGCCGAAGGTGTTCTGCCCTCTCCCCAAATACACTAAATAGGGAGGCTCGATTCTGTCCTTGAAATGAGAGTAGGCACATGGCAAATTGGTTTTCTGTAATGTAGAAAAAATCATTTCTGTAACCTCGTCATTAATTTGTTGAGTGCTTCTTTTTCAGCAGGCTCAATATGTTTGATTGCTCTCGTTCTTCCGTGGTTTACTCCGTTTATCAGGATCATGTGTCCGTTTTCAAGAAGATGTGTGAGTTGTGGCTTTGTCTTGTTGTATATCGTGACGGAAGTATCGAGTCCCTTGCCCCTCACCTTATAAGTCCATCCATTCGCATAGTGCTTTGAATGTTTCGTCTTCTTGAATTTCTGCTTGGACACATTCTTGAGGTCGAGCGAGGTTTCTTTGCCTATGTCCTTGAATGCGGAATGTACTTCCTCGCCCATCTCCTCGGTGTACTCGTTAAGAATCTTGTAGAGCTGCTCTTCAACCTTCATTTATCCGCTCCTGAAGGACTAATGAGATGCGGTCTCTTTGTGCATTCCAGTCAACACGGATGAGGTCATACAGTCTTCCCTCGAATTCCACCAACTTTTCGTTTTGGTAGTCTTCTCTGTTCGCTATATCCAATGTGATGGAAGGATGGAGTCCGACTTGTGCCGCATTATAAAACTCGGAATTATATACTGACCTCGGCTGAACATATACTTCCCTTCCCAGTCTTCCGACTGTTTCGTTTCCGTATGTGTCATAAGTCCTTGCCCCTTGTGAATAAAGGATTGCGATGGAATCATACATTCTCAACACCCCAATCGGTATATCCTGAAGCAGTTCCGAGTTGTGCCTTCTGTTCGTCATATGACCTCTTGAGTCGGTCATAGTCCTCCGGGAGTCCGAAGTTCATCTTGCAGTAAGTAATCACCGCTTGAGTCACTATGGGGTCAGCATCCACTTTGAGGACTTCATCTTTTGCACCGCCAAATCCGAGGTCTATAAGTGCGGAGTTCATCAGTTGTTCGAGTTCGTAATCAAATGCACTTGTTTTGACTCGGAGAGCCATTTTGATTTTTTCTAACATGGTTAAACCTCACAAAAAGGGAGGCGAAAGCCTCCCTCAAAAATTATGCTCCTACGATTTTTACAACCTTGCCAGCTGCAACAACATCAACCGCACAGAGTAATCTGCCGATGATTCTCACGATGTTTGCAGGTGCTTCGGTGTATTCGTCAAAGATGAACTTCGGTTCTGCTCCTTCGGGGAAGTTAGCCTGAACACCTGAAAGGTCAGCAACGATTCCTTCGGCAGTACCGAGTGAAGTTGCATCGGTGTAAAGTACGGTCATTCCGTCAAATGGATCAAAAGCAAAGTTTCTGCCGATAGCATCAGCCTTGATGGATGCTGCATTCTGTCTTGTGGTGATGAATACAACATCGGAAGCCTCTCCACCAAGAAGACCTTCGGCATTGATGATGTCTTCTGTGGTGATTCCAGTTCCTGCCATTGTGTAGGAATTGGTCAGAGTAGATGCAACCATCTTCACAACGGACTGTGAAGCAGCCTTCTTCACAAGGTGATATCCGATTTCATCATACAGATAGTCGAGGAACTGTGTTCCAGTCATAGCCATTGCGGAATGAGATACACGGATCATCTTCTTCAGGTACTCGCCTACGAGGTCAACATAGTCGAGAACGAGGTTTTCCTCTGTGATAGCGTTTGTTCCTTCGGTGTGGATTTTTGCACCATCGGAAGAAACTTCAACACCTACTTTTACATTGCCGGGGAAGAAGGTTCTGCGAACTCTCTTCATGATTTCGTCATTTTCCCAGTTGGTGTTGATTCTGTCTTCTACATATGTGGGAACTGCAACTGTTCCGTTTGTGGCATTCTCGGTCAGTAAGGCTCTTGCTTCTGCTCCGATTCTGTCAAGGTCAAAGTTCTTCTTTGCATATTCAACATATGCATCAATGTACTCTTTTGAGCTTCTGATTTCTCTGTCTGTCATTTTTCTTTCCTCTTCTTCGATTTTTTCGCCTTCCATCTGAATTACTTCTTCGATGGTCTTGGCTCTCTCTTCGATTTCTTTCTGAAGGATGGCTCTTCTCTCTTCGATGGAATCCAGTTCCGCATTGAGTCTCTCAATGGTCTCTTTGTCTGCTTCACGGACTTCTTCTGCGATTTCCAAAGAACGAGTCTCAAGCTCTTCAAGATTCATTTCTTCGATGTTCATTTCTGCCCTCCTAAAATTCTTGCTCTTGTTTCTGCCCTCATCCTCTCAAGCTCCAGTCTTTCCGCTTCGAGTCTCTCCGCTCTTAACTTCTCGATCTCTCCGTCAACAAGTGTGCGGACTGAAATGGCGGTTGATGGATTTGCAGGCAGCGAAACCGCTGACACATCAAAAAGTTTCAGCACTTTGTTGATTCTTCTCAACTCGACAGTCTTGCCTTCTATGAACTCCCTTGTCCACACATCGGCTGACTTGTCAACTTTGAAGCCCATGCTCATCTTTGTTGTGTAGCCTCCTGCGATCTCTTCGTACAGATTGCGACCTATCTCTGTACCTCCGAGGTCGGCTTCTATCTCAAGACCTCTCTCGTCAGTCGCTAACTTGAGAGTGTCATTTGATATTCTTGCGAAAACTCTTCCCTCATGGTCATACTGCATGATGACATCGGACATGTCCGTATCATCAAAAGCGGAAGGGTCAACAACTTCTTTGATGATGTAGTCATCGTCTTCATATAAGGTGTATGCATCATTGAATGTTGTTGCATATCCTCTGACTATCTTTTCATCTTCCCTCTGCTCTATGGCAAAGGAGAAATCTCTGTATTCTCTGTCAGTTTTCATTCTGTCCTCCTATTTTGTCCTCGGTGTCCTTATATTCGCCTCGGATGAATCTCACATCTCCGTCTTCGACTGGTTCGTAGTTGAACAACTCTCTTGCCTCGTTTATGCTCATTACACCTCGGTCGAGCATCTGCTGAGCCATCTGCACCTTTTGGGTGACTGACATGTACTGGAGGCGGTTTGAGTTGACGGAGAACGAAGTGCCTTGTGACCTCTCCCTATCCGAGAACATTGCCCTCGTCATGATTTCCGAGAATTGTATAGACCATGGTTCGACACATCCGTTGAAGAAACTTTCGAGTTCTTCATTGGTGGCTCTGTTCTGCATGATTGCTTCGCTCACTCCGAAGAAGTTAGCCACATTCGTGTATATGGATTTCATCTGTTCCGCATCTACTGTCCATGGTTTGACATCTATCTGTTTGATGTCCTTATAAGTGGAAGGGAACAAAAGAAAACCACCTGACTTGGAATCGGTGGCAAGGTTCTCTCTTGTGAATCTTTCTCTCTCTTTGGCGAGGTCTTCAGGCTTTGCGAAATTGGAAAGTTGAGCCATGAATCGGAATGTCGCTGCATTCTTCACGGATTCTTCGATGCCCTGGTTCTGAATGTGTATCAGTTTCATAGTATCTTCGAGAGGCTTCTGCGGTTTGTCTCCGAAGAAGTCCTTTTCAAACTGATACTTTGTCATGATGGCACATTTCTTCAGTTCGACCGCACCGATGTTTCCGTTTGAGAACTTATATCTCAACCAAGGCTCGCCTTTGTAGTCGATGACCTCGCAACGATTCGGAAGAACTGTGTAGAATCCAGTCACGGACATCCTCGAATCGAATACCGGGGTCAGGATCAAATTCGAGGTGCATTCAAGGATGGTCGCTGCTCTGTATAGGAACTGTGACCAAGTCTGAAACTCATTCGGTGCGAGTTTCATCTTGTTCTGCAAGGAAGGATTCGCAGTCCCTTGGAACTGTGGTTTCAGTTTTGAGATATGCCTTGCCTTTGAATCGATTGCGGCTCGGACTATCAAACTCTCATAGATAGCACCATGCCAACTTGTGAAGACTGGTTTGTAGGCGGTGAGGGTCTCAAAGAAGCCTCTTGCCTCTCTTAATGCCCTTTCGCTTTCCTTCGCCTCTTCAGGTCGGAAAATTTTTGAAAATAATCCCATGTGTTAATCCTCGTTTTTTAATTGCTCACCGATCTCGGCACTCCACTTTTCCTTGACAACTAAAGCATCGAGAAGAGCGGCACAAAGGTCGATATGAGCATACTGATTTATTTTTATAAGTTTGCCCCTTCCCCTCTCGGCACTCATCTTCACCGCAGAGTTCAGAAGGTGGCTCTTTAATAGGTCATTGTCGCCTATCTTTATCTTTTTATCCTTCAGGAGTCCTTCGAGATTCTGAAGAGTTCCCCAAAGGTTGTCTCCCTGATATACATCATCTAATTGGTAGCCTTCCCCTTTGAGTGCGGTCACCAAATACTGTGAAGACCATCTGTCATACCCAGTCATCAAAGGGTAAATCTCGTAATCCTTAACCAAGGAAATCATCCATTCAAAAACATCGTTATAATCCACGAAGTTTTCACCTGACGGAGAAAGGAATCCCCTCTGAATGTAAATCTCATAAGGGACTCCGTCTCTCTGCGTTGCTTCTTCTATCTTTTCGGATGGAAGCCAACAATGTCCGAAGACATGGCTGATTCCGTCTTTCTCGATGACGCATACCGCAGCGGTCAGGTCAGTAGTCATTGAAAGGTCGATTCCGCATACCGCATATGAACCCCGGAAGTCTTCCAACTTGAGAGGCTCGCCTGATGCTTGCTCGATGACTTGAGCATCAAGGAAGGCTTGACTTGAATTGGACTTGATGCAACAATACTTTGTCATGAACTCTCTTTTTTTAGAGAGTGAGCCTTCTGCAATGGCAATCTCTTCGAGCATGTAATCCACCGAAATGGACACACCGAGATTCGGATTGGACTTCCGCAACTCTGAAATGGAATTCCACTTGTCAGGATCATCTATGATGTATAAGAAAGGAAGGAGTTTTTTCTCTTTTGAATCACCCAATAAAAAGCGAGTTGACCTCTTCATCAACTCGTCAAATATTCCGTCATTCACATATCCTGATGTAGTGCAAGCCAAAATCAGTCCTTCAGGTCTTGCACCCATTCCACTCTTCATGACCTCATACTGTTTTAAGCCCTTGTCACCCTCCCACGAACTGATTTCGTCTGCGGTTACCAACGAGGGTGAAAATCCGTCTGAACGCTTGCCCCCGGTGAACGCTAACTTCTTCACAGTCGAGTTTGTCCCCACGATAGCGAGGTCGCTCTGTCTGTGTCTCGGAAGCATTGAATCATCAAGTATCTTTTTGTTGTGTGCATCCCTTTCGGATAATGACTCCTTTAGTTTCTTGTATTCAGGGTCAAGGGTCATCATCTGCCAAATGTCATTGTAGACCAGGTCGGCTTGGTCGAGTTTCGGTGCTAAACAGAACACCCTTGTTCCGTAGCCTTCCTTCTGCCAAGTGTATGATGAAGCACTCGACATCAGTTTCGTCTTTCCGTTCTTTCTGCCGATGACTGTGAACACCTCACGGAACTGTCGCAGCTCGTCTTCATTCACTATCCCATAGATAGACGAAAACATTGCCTTCTGCCAAGGCTCAAGTTTCAGAGGACTCGGTGCAAGTATGCCTTCGGTGTGAAAGCAATGCATCTCAATCCAGTTGAGGACATCATCCGCTTTCTTTTGGTCGAAGTAGAAGTCCTTCCGCTCCAGTCCGTTTATAAGGTACTCATACGCAAGGCGAATCCATCTGCCTACGCAGAAAGACCCATCCTTGATCCCTTGATAATATTCATAAATCCAGTTTTCTCCACCCATTTTCTCCCCA
>JAEIGA010016054.1_pt1 | contig 11399 bp, 5 predicted proteins | sample 9270691 | NCBI WGS metagenome assembly JAEIGA01 (sample SAMN17057246, study PRJNA624740) | gut metagenome | biome: biome; isolation source: fecal sample | host: Bos grunniens | place: China: Xizang | collected 2019
ACCCAACCGCGGCAACCATACATTTCGCGGGCCGTCAGTTGTCCGGCAACGGAAAGTTCTTCGATCATTTTCAGGAAAGGCTCGTGACATTCGCTCAGGTTGCAGACTTCGGCGGGCCAATAGTTCATTTCGGCATTGATGTTGGTGGTGTAGCGACACGACCAGGCAGGATTCAGTTTGTCGTTCCATTTACCTTGCAAGTTGGCAGGCTGACATCCTTCTTGCGAAGATGACATCAACAGATAACGGCCAAATTGGAAATAGAGTTCGATCAGTTGCGGGTCGTAGCCTTGGGCAAATTCCTGTACGCGGATATGCGTGGGCTTGAGCGCTTGCTCGTTGCTGCCCAGTTTCAGCGTCACGCGATCGAATTGTTGTTTGTAAGCGGCGGTATGTGCGGCCAAAGCCTTGCTGTAAGACTTGTTGGCGTTTTTCATATAAGTCTTGTTGCGGGCCACGGGATCGCCGGAAATATCCTGATAATTCACAAAGTTGGTGGCCATGGCAATGTAGATGATGGCTTCGCTGGCGCCGCTCACCACGATGCTGCTATCGGTAGCGATGCTTTTTCCGCCTTTGGTTTTCAGTTGGAAATTGGCGCGGAATTGCAAACCACCCTTATAATTTTCTTCTTCGCCTTTGCCAGAATGTTTGGTTACACCGCTCATGGTAATGTGTTTGTTGTCGGGAATTTCAATCTCAACTTGCTGCGGACAAGTGCTCTGCATTTCGAAATTGAGCATGCCGGCTTTGCTGGCGGTGAGTCGTACAATGATGAGCTGGTCGGTGAAGGAAGCGAAGCTTTCACGTTGGTATTTTACGCCATCCACTTCGTAAGAAATCAGAGTCTTGGCATTGTTCAAGTCGAGAATGCGTTGCAGGTTTTGGAAGTTTTCGTGTCCGGGAAAACGCAGGTGCAAACTTCCCACCGTCTGATAAGGTTTACCATGGCTCTTTTGCGAGAGGATGGCTTTGCCTGCCAAAATCTGGGCTTCGGGATAAAATCCATCGAAAATCAACTGACGGATGCGGTCGAGCGAATCTTTGCCCATGGGGTTGTGGTTGCGATGGGGCACACCGGCCGACACGGTTTCTTCGTTCAACTGTAATTCTTCTTCCCAAGGATTGCCGTACACCATGGCAGCAATACGTCCGTTGCCGATGGGCAGCGCTTCTTCCCAATAATTGGCGGGAGAATCGTAATACAATTGTAGGGGATGGTTCTCAGCCATCAAGGCAGTGCTTGCGCTTGTCAGAAGCCATACTGCGAACAAGTTTTTCAAGATCTTCATAATGTTTGAATATTTATTTGGTTATTGTTTCTCGGAAGATGATTTGTTTTCGGAGGATAATTGTTTTCTGGCAACGAGGCTCATCCAAATACATGGAATACAGCTTATCATCACCCAAATAAAGAAGGCCGTGTAGCCGCTCATGAGCCCCTTGAACCACACATCGAAAAGGCTTTGCAATTTGCCTGCAAACATGCCCGGAATCATCATGCCCAAAGCCATGAAGGCCGTGCAAAAGGCGTAATGCGAGGTCTTGTGTTTTCCTTGACAAAAATGCAGCAGATAGGCCGTGTAAGCGGTGAATCCGTAGCCGTAACCCAATTGTTCCAATCCGATGCAAGCGTAGATGCAGGCTTGGTTTTGAATCTGTGTCATGGCCATGAAAAGATACACCAGGTTGGGCAGACAAAGCGCCCATGCCATGGGGAGAATGCTTTTCTCAAGCCCTCTTCGGGAAATGACAATGCCGCCCAAAATGCCACCGGTCAACAAAGCAACGACGCCCAAAGTGCCATAAGCAAATCCCACCGACGAGGTGCTCAGACCAAGGCCGCCGGCTTCCACGCTGTCGAGCAAGAAAGGCGAACTCAGTTTTACCAATTGCGCTTCGGCAAAGCGATACAGCAGCATAAAGGCGATGGCGCTGACAATATGAGGTTTGCGTATAAAGCTGTTGAAGGTGTTTCCCAAATCTTTCAAAATATCGCCCGCGCTCTTGCTTTGCGATGTGTCGTCGCTCTCGGGGCGAGGCAATACGAAACAGTGATAAATGGCCAGCAAGGTGAAAATGACCGCCATCAATAGGAAACAAAGCATCCAGGCAAAAGGTACGGAGTCTATGCCCAATGGATTGTTTTGCCAGCCTTCCCAACGTCCGGCCAGCATCACCAATAGGCCTTGTCCGCAAATCATGGCCACGCGGTAGAAGGTGTTGCGCACACCGATAAAGAATTGCTGCTGCTGTCCGTCCAATCCGTGCATGTAGAATCCGTCGGCCGCGATGTCGTGGGTGGCCGATGAAAAGGCCATCAGCCAGAAAAATACCATGCTCCATTGCAGCCATCCCGGTCCGGGCAGTGTCAGGGCAATACCGGCCATGGCGGCTCCGATAAGAAACTGCATGCTCACAATCCACCAGCGTTTGCTGCGGAGCACGTCCACAAAGGGACTCCAAAGAAACTTAATGGTCCAAGGTAAATAAAGCCAACTGGTGTAGAAGGCCACTTGTGTATTGTTCAGTCCTAAGTTCTTGTACATGATCACCGACAGGCTCATCACGGCCACGTAGGGCAGGCCTTCGGCAAAGTACAGACTGGGAACCCATTTCCAAGAAGACGATTTCATACGTTGTGATATATGGCACAAAAATAAGATATATTCTTGATAAAGTGGGTGGATTTTTCCTCCGATAAGGTAGCAAAAATCCTCTTTTTGGATAATATTTTCCCCATCAGGCTTGAATATAGGTTTTAATATTGCATGTTGGTTCTGAAAATCATTTCAACCCTAATAATTAATAACATTATGAAGAAAATTGCATTTTTGTCAATGTTGCTTGTCATGACCCTGGGTCTTCAAGCACGCGTGCTGGAAGTTACTTCTCCGGCCGACTATGCCACTTATTATGCCAATTCAATGACTGGCGATACGCTGTTGTTGACGGCATCAGGCACGTACACACATCAAAATCTGCCTTCGGGCAAGGTAATCACCGTGATGGCAGCCGATACGGCCGAAGTTATTATCAATGGTGAAGCCAAATTCGAATCTTGCGATGGTGGTGGTATTTATTATGAAAACCTTACCTTGAGCAATCCTCGTCGTTTGTTCTGGGATGCCGGCAAAACGGGTATGGGTAAAATCGAAGTAATCTCTTTCAAGAATTGCGTCATTACCGACATTGCTTACAGTCTTATTTGCTGTCAATCTTCTGTGGATGATTGCTCTATCAAGAAATTGATTTTCGATGCTTGTACCATTCACAATATCAGCACGGCCGGTTGGAACTTCTTGTATATGTTTATTCCTATCGAAGAATTGGTGTTCAACGAATGTACTCTTTACAACGAAGGTAAGAGCACCTCTTTGCTCGATTCTCGTGCTGCTAAGGATAATATCAAAATTACCTTCACTCACAACACTGTATACCAAGGTGCCGGTACCATGTTCAGCCTGGGCAACACCTACACCGGCGACGATTGCCAAATGGTGGTAGAAGACAATATTTTTGTTTGCCCCGACGATAAGACTGTTGGCGCATTCTGGAACATCACCGGTGGCTGGTGGACCATCAGCCTCAAGAACAACTTGTTTGCAGGTTATGAAATTCCCGCTTTGGGCGAAGACGTGGGCGAATGTGTGGTAGAAAACAACTACACTCCCGAAGATTTGAACATGACCAAAGATCAGATTTTTGCCGATGCAATGGGTTCTAATTTCACTATTTACTCATTCAGTCCTTTGGCTACCTTGTCTACCACCGGTGGCGTTATTGGTGCCAGCAAATGGTTGAAAGATGTGGAAGTGGTATCGCTTACCCATGGTTTGGCAGAAGGTGTCGATCCTGAAGCCGGTACTACAGAAGGTCCTAAGGGTCAAGTAGAAAAAGGTCAGACCTTCAGCATCCAGGCTGTGAAAAACTTTGGTTACAAATTTGTGAAGTGGATCGATGCCAGTGGTGCTACCGTCAGCGAAGATCCTATTCTTACCGTAGTGGCCGACAAAGATCAGGCTTACTATGCTGTATTCGAAGCTGTTAATGTATACAAATTGTCTATCGATGTAGTAGGTGGTGGTAAAGTTACCGTCAGCACTCCTGGTAAGGATGGCGAATATGAATATTACGAAGAAGGTACCGTATTGTATCTTACCGCACATCAAAACAAGGTAACCACCTTCCTTTTCTGGCAAGGCGACAACGATTTCATTGCTTCTCAGCCCGAAATCGAACTCACCATCAACAGCGATTTCCATCTGACTGCTGAATTTGTGGAACAATCTTATATCTGTGCTTTCACCTTCGATACGCAAACACAGGCCGTTGTGAACAATTGGAGCGCCGATTTGCTGAGTCAGCGTTACAAAGACCAGGAAAACAGACCTGTTTGGGAATGCTACAGCACCGATTTGCATGAACTTACTCCTTATTTGGTGGGCTCATTCTGGGGAACCTATCAATCGTATGTTTGGAAAAAAGCTGCTGCCGGTCAGGGTTACTATTATCAGACTATGTTGAATACTTCAAACTATACTTCCGATGTGGTGGTAGATTTCGAAGTTTGCGGTATCTATTTCAGCTGGAACAAGGGTCTTTTGCAAATGTCTTACGACAACAACCGTTGGGAAACTGTATCTACTTTCGACATTACCTCAGGTTTTGTAAACTATTGTGATACTTTGCCTTATTCTGCAGGTTATGAAACCTTGTATATTCGTTTCATGCCCGACTTGAATGGTACTTTCACCGGCGATCAGGCTACTACCAATGAATGTGAAGCTTATCGCAATATTTACTTCATTGCCGAAGCTCCCGAAGTTACTCCCGATGCATTGCCTTCAGTAGAAGCCATCGTTCCTGTCAGATATTACAATATGATGGGTCAATTGGTTGCTCCCGATACCAAAGGCTTGGTTATCAGAGTACAAGGTGACAATGTCAGAAAAATTATGAACAAATAAGAAAGCCTGTCAAGTGCTAAGAAAAAATCGCCATTCCCTTATCATAGGGGATGGTGATTTTTGAATTTATGACTATTTTGGCGAACTTTTATCAATCTTTATGACTCAACATCGCATCCTAGTTTTGGGGCTTTTCTTTTTTTGGGTGGCTCCTATACTTTTGGCCGAACACTTTGTTTCAGTTCATTCTTTAAAATCAGAAGATGATGATATACAGGGTGTTATTTATGATATGCTGCAAGATGAACAAGGTTTCATTTGGTTCTGTACCATCAATGGATTGCACCGATACGATGGTGTCAACATTGTGAAATATGCGCCCCAAGCGGGTTCATCGGCTGCTACCATGCCCCGTCGCATCAATAGTATCATGAAAAATGGCCAGGGCGATATTTGGTGTTGGAACAATGGTTTGTATCTTTTCGACAAAGAAAGTGCCGGTTTTCTGGATTTATCGGAAGTATCGAACGCCTATGTTCAAGATGTAGACGACAGACCATTGGCGGTAAACAACGATTTGCAAGCAGGTTATTCTGTGATATTGTTGCAGTCTGGCAAGATGTTTAAAATATCCAACAGCGATCCTCTTAACGATCATTCGCCATGGACGGGATTGTGGAAAATAGCAGACAAACAAGGTATTCCCAATGTAGAAAATGGCAAAAAGGTTTTTTATACCCAAGACACACATGGCACAAGCTGGAAACTTTCAGAGGATGGGCATTTGTCGTACTACGATGAGCAACAACAATCTTATTGCTTGAGTAAAACTATAGATATGGAGCATGCCGAGCAAATGATAGTGCGCACCGACCAGCAAGGCAATTTCTGGCTTAGACGCACCTATGGTTTGGATTGTTTGTCGCTTCATACCACTGCCTTCGATTTTTTAGATGAACTCTCATCAGGCGAAGTTCGTGCCATGATGAAAGATGACAAAGGCAGGCTTTGGCTGGCTTCCAAAGATTCCACCTTGTTCTACATAGATTCTCTGCAAGGAAATAAATATTATGTGCATCCTTCAGGCCGTATTTCCTCAAGACCGGCAAAGTTTCCCAGCGCCATCTACAGCTTGATGCAATCGCGCGATGGACGTATTTGGTTGGGTTCTCGTTATAGTGGAATCTATGTACTGGAAACCAATCATCAGCAAAAAGACTATCGTGTCAAGCACTATCATCAGCAGGCCGACAATGAGTATTCCTTGTCGAGTAATCAGATATTTGATATTTGCGAAGATAATCGTGGTAGAATCTGGATAGCCACTTTTGGAGGCGGAGTCAATTTGTATGCCAACGATTTGTTCTTTCATATGGGCAATCGTATGGCAGCAGACGCACAGTATGCGCCACGTAATGTTCGTTATATCAAGGAAATAGGTAAAGATACGCTGTTGGCCTGTGCCAAAGAGGGTTTGTTTACCTGGAGTGGCAATTTCTCTCGGGTGGAGCAAGTTTCCTTTTATGTTTCAAGCAAGCAGGGCGAGATGAATGATTTGTCCGATACGGACGTGATGCAGTATTTTTCCGATAGTCGTTCCGAATCGTATGTGGTAACGCACAGTGGCGGCCTGTGTAAACTTTTGTCGAACAATTTGTTGCAAGATCGCTTGCCCTTTCAACGTATAGATAGTGAGCATGGTTTGGCTTCGGATGTCACCTTGTCCATGATAGAAGATGCGCAAGGTCGTCTATGGGTGACCTCATACAATGCCTTGAGTTGTATTGATAAAGAAGAAATGTATGTTTTCTCCGGCAAGCGTTTTTCTCGACAAGTTTTATTTTCCGAATGTGAACCTATTGTCTACGAGGGAAAACTTATTTTCAGCACTCATCGTGGTTTGATGTGTTTCGATCCGCAACAAGTATTGGAGAAGACGCCCAAAGACTTTCCCTTGGTATTTACCGATATCAGTGTGGAAAACAAGGCTGCCCAGCATCGACTGGAATCTGGCAACAGCCTCACCTTGAAACCCGGAGAACGCAACCTGAGCCTGAGTTTTATGGCCATAGATTTTTTTGGCGAAACAGATATACGTTATAGTTATTGTCTGGAAGGTGTCGACCAGACATGGAGACAGAGTACGCAACATGCTATCACTTACCTGAATCTGCCTCCCGGCAAACATACTTTTCGTTTGAAATGTACCGACTACAACGGCCTTTGGTCGGGTCGTGAGCTTCGTCTGAGCTTGAATGTTTTGCCGAAATTCACAGAGAGCTTTTGGTTTTTGCTTCTGATTTTTGTGATAGTGTTGGGTCTTGCTCTTGTGGGCGTATATATTTATCATCGTTTCTATCAGCTCAGAAATCGTTTGGATATGGAGCAGGAAATGACCGATATAAAGATGCGCTTTTTTACCGACCTCAGTCATGAACTCAGAACTCCGCTCACGCTTATCGATGGCCCCATCAATGCGGTCCTGGACGATGCTCAGCTGCCGGCGGTGAATCGTCGTTACTTGGAAACTGCGCAAAAAAATGTGCGTCATATCTTGAACCTGGTGAATCAGATTCTCGATTTTCGTAAAATACAAAGCAACAAAATGACCCTCATTGTGGAATATATCCCCATTGTAGACCTGATACGATCCGTGATGGAAAAATTTGAAGTCTTGGCCATCAAGCATCACATGGATTTCCGCCTCATCACCGATGCCTTGAATCAGGAAGATGTGAGGATCTGGGCCGACCGCGACAAGATGGAGAAAATTTGTTTCAACCTATTGTCGAATGCTTTCAAATACACGCCCGAATCCAAGTCTATTTATGTGGAAGTGGAACAAAGTCAGCAAGAGATCATCATTCATTTCTCGGACGAGGGTTGTGGTATCGATGCCAAGCAGTCGGAACGCATTTTCAATCGTTATGAAACCATTGCCAAAAACAATTTGTTCAAACCCTCGTCGGGTATAGGACTCAGTTTGGTGAAACATTTTGTTGAGTTGCATCATGCACGCATTCAGTTGAGCTCCGTGCCGGGAGAAGGCAGTTGCTTCAGTCTGGTTTTTCAGAAAGGCAATAAGCATTTTCAAGACGACGAGAATGTACAAATGATTGTGAACGATGCGCCATCACCCTTGCTCGATGAATCGTCTTCCTTGGCAGACGATAGCGAATTTAGTTTGAAAGACCACGAACTTCCGCTTATTCTGGTGGCAGAAGACAATATAGAGTTGCGCCAATTTATTAAATCTGTCTTACAAGATGATTACCAGATTCTGGAGGCCGACAATGGACAGGATGCCTTGGAAAAAGCCCACCAATATTGGCCATCGTTGATTGTTTCTGACATTATGATGCCCAGAATGGATGGCTTTGAATTCTTGAAGCAAATCCGCTCTGACGACGATATTTATTCTATTCCTTTTGTGTTGCTCACGGCCAAAAATCAGGTGGATGAGCGGATAAAAGGTATGGATTATGGGGCCGACGATTATATAATCAAACCTTTCTCTACCAAATATTTAAAGGCAAGAATTGCTAATTTGCTGCAGCAACAGGAGCGCTTCAAACGTCATTTGTTGTCGCAATTGGAGATGCCCTCTGCCGATGATAAAGTGGTGCATTTGGATGAAAATGCTCCGCACCTTACACAAGCCGATAAAGAGCTCATTCACAATATTCAAGTGTACATCGAGAACAATATCGACAATGCCGACATTACCATCGACGATGTGGCCAGGGCTTTGTATATGGGGCGTTCTCGTTTCAACAAGAAAATCAAACAACTCTTTGGTCTGACTCCGCTCAATTTCATCAAGACCATGCGTATTCAACGAGCGCATCAGCTTTTGCTCTGTGGCGAGTACAATGTGTCGGAAGTGGCTTTCCGTACGGGGTTCAACGATCCTAAATACTTCACGCGTTGCTTTAAAAGGTATTATGGTACCACGCCTCGCGATTTGCAGTCGGGCAGAAAAACAACCGAAGATTAATACAATTGCAGCAATTGAGCCTGTGGATAATAATGTTGCAAGATTTCTTTGTGCTGATAACCTTGCTCACTCATCATGGCGGCTCCAATTTGGCAAAGTCCCACACCGTGTCCCCAACCGGCACCCTGCAGGTTGAAACCTGTCAGATTGCCCTTTGGGTCGCGACATTCATCTACCACAAAGGCAGAACTGTAGAGGTGAGTGCGTGAGAGAAATTTTCTGATTTCCAGTTCCTTTCCAACAATCAGGCTGCGTTTTTCGCCCACAATCTTCAACTTGACGAGGCGGGCAGAAGCGCCGCGCTGCACGGGAATGAGCGCTTGTATGCGCCCGAAATCTATGCCGGATCTTTCTCTGACAATGGCCGACAATTCATCTACATCGTAATGCACATTCCATCGGTAGAAGTCGGCGGTTTCCTGGTCGTAGTCGTTGAGCACTTGTTGAAGTACTTCTTGGTTGCGCGTGTTGCAAAAGGCTGGGGGCGAGGAAAGTATGAATGCGCGGGCTTGTGCCTCATTGCGCAAATCTTGTGCCTTTGCTCTTGTGGGAGCGTGGTCGTAAATGCTTTTCAGATATGCTTTCGGACTGTCGCTCCAACACGATTCAAAATGCTCGCTCAGACCACCGCAACATTTATAGAAACGCGCATCGCAAATCTCCTCTTCGTGGGCCAATACGATGCCTCGGGTAGAGCGCAGGGCTTCTTTCACTTGTGGTGTGGTAGCTTGTTGCAAGCCTTGGTATCTTTGACAATGGTCGTCGGCGCAGACATCAAACAATAGATGCGCATCGCGTTCGTACCAGCGGATATGTTCGCTTTCAGTGTCGTAACCACAAACGTTTTTTTGTTCAGTTGTCTTGGCTTGCGGCTGCAAATGTTTGCCCAAACCTTGTGCCAACAACCAACTGCGCGAAATGATGGCATGCGCACGCAAAAGTTCCAAACCCGCATGAGCGCTCATTTCCGAAGCAATCACACTAAGCAGATAATCTTCCAAGGGCAAACGGTTGATGGCAATTACCGAGTTCTCGTCCATTTGCAAATGCAATTCTCCCACAAAACATTGCTCCTGGGTTCTATCCCAATGAAAATCAATGCCGATGCGCACTTCGTGCAAACTGAAAAAAGCCTCTTGCCCGGTTTCTTCCAATGCAACAAAACGATAACGATGGCCGGCTTGCAGCAAAGTTTGAACTCCGTAATATAAGCTCAATCGACCATTTTCTACTTTCGCGCAATATTCTCCTTCGGGCAGCAGAATCTTGTCTTCGCACAGCAACTTGTTGGTTTTGGTGCTTCTGTATACTTCCAAACAAGCCGCCTTATGCATGCAAAAAGCGATTTCTTTTGCCGTCACCACACCGACATCGATGCGGGGCTCTTCCTTTATTTCATTTACTTTCATTGTCAATAAGCAATAATGCAAATAGTTGAGACATAACTTCTTGGCTTAGACAGACATCTCGATAAATAGCTTTCAGGGCATCGGCATCGGCTTTGTGGAAATCTTCCGCTCGCGGAAAAATATAATAGCCCATCATCTCTACCGAGGCCGGACTGGTAATCATTCGTTTGTTTTCGTCTTCGCTGTAAAAGCATTGCGGACGATGCGCGGCGCGCGGAAAAATCAACAACAAATATTCCGAACCTTCTTTCCAGGCCACCACATTGATATGCTTTTCGGCATCGTCCAGATGGCAAATGCTGGCAAAGGCTTGTAAAAACAATTTGAGCACCTCAAGCACATTCTCCTGCGTCGCATTTTCTGAGGCGCGAAGCAAGCAAGCCTGACGATGATAATGCTGCAAAGCATACAGACTGCAGTTTTCGTAATGCTTGATAAATTGCAGATTTTCAGAGGAGAAAGTGTCCATTTGCAAAGGCATCACATGTTTCAGTCCTATCTGAAAATGCAGATGATCGGGCGCCGAAGCACCACAACAAGCGCCATTGAAAAAGACAACATAATCCTGAGGTATTTCCTGCAAGAGTCGATAAAAACTGGGCCATTCATCCAGCAGACTCTGGTCTTGATGCTTTTTGCTGGGCACGGTAAAATGCTCTTCGAACACAGGAAAAGGATTTACCAGAATGTCGCAGTGGCCGAAATCTAAATGCTGTTGCTCGGCTGGCAAGCGATGACTGCAGAGAAAACAAGGTCGGTCCACTTCGCCTTTAGCTGTGATTTTTGCCGAAGAAGAGGCGATGCGCGCCGGCAGACAAACCAAGCGGATGCGTTCAAAATCAGAAAGATAAACATCCTTAATTAAAGCCTGCTTCAAGTTATTGTAATTGGCTTGTGCCAGCGGCCACAAAGGCAGTTGCTTTGAAAAGAAAGCCTGTAAATCTATCATCGTTTCATGCATTGTCGCGCCATGATTTCCATGCTACGCAGTGAATCTTTGTATTGATTGTTGGCATTGAGTTTTTCCAGACTGATATCGGCATCGCTGTTGTCTTCCCAACGACGGCAAAGATAAAGTTCTTC
>JAEIGA010016055.1_pt1 | contig 11399 bp, 8 predicted proteins | sample 9270691 | NCBI WGS metagenome assembly JAEIGA01 (sample SAMN17057246, study PRJNA624740) | gut metagenome | biome: biome; isolation source: fecal sample | host: Bos grunniens | place: China: Xizang | collected 2019
AAAAACTACATACACAATGTGGAGAAAATTCTGCGGATGGCTACTCCGCACAATGGGTTGGACTGCAGTTGACCCGGTAGCACCTGATGATAAATGCATAATTCTCGGAGTTCCTCACACATCAATCTGGGATTTCGTTATTTCATACCTATATTATATGTCAGTAGGCGGAAAGCCATACTGCATGATAAAAGGTGAAATGTTCTGGGGACCTCTCGGATGGCTGCTCCGCAAATTGGGAGGCATCCCTGTCGACAGAAAGAAAGGCAGCAATGTGGCACTCAGTGTCATAAAGGAGATGAAAGCTACTCCTGTAGTCCACCTCGCCCTTGCACCGGAAGGCACACGCAAGGCGGTAAAGCGCTGGAAGACAGGCTTCCACACCATAGCACGCCAAGTAGGATGTCCCGTATATATGGGATATTTCGACTGGGGCACAAAACGCGTCAGCCGAGGCCAGAAAGTAGAACTTACCGACGACGCAAGAGCTGATATGGAACGCATCCAGGCACTTTATGAAGAGATGCATCTTGTTGGAAAGCACCCTGAGAAATACATTACTCACTAAACATTAATATATATGATTCAACTTTACAAACGCATGCAGCGCATGAGGGAGAAGTATGTCGATACTATCGCCAAGCTCTATGACTATGCCACAACGGTTTATGCCAAGAACCAGTACACTCAGTGGTATGACACCAAAGAAGGCGGCTACACATACAGTTCCTTCAAAGGCAAATGCGACAGCCTCTCAAAGAAGCTCACACAGTACGGCATCGGAGTCGGCGACAAGGTGGCTATCCTTTCCCAGAGCATGCCTAACTGGTCTGTGGCATTTTTCAGCATCGTACCTTTCGGAAGGATTGCCATTCCTATACTACCGGATAGTTCAGAAAATGAAGTAACAAACATACTCAATCACTCGGAAAGCAAGGTAATATTCGTATCCCAGAAACTGGCATCCAAACTGAGCCAGGAGTGCAGGGAAAAGATGACCCTCGTAATTGAAATTGACACATTCGAAGTCCTTCACGCAAACGAGGAGAAATTCACATGCGACGGAAGGACGACAGTACCTACACCAGACGACATTGCTACGATAATATACACCTCCGGCACTACAGGAAGCGCTAAAGGAGTGGTACTAAGCCACAGGAACCTTACATCGAACGTCATCACATGCTATCATTCATGCAAGAGGACCGAAAAAGACAGATGGCTATCGGTTCTCCCTATGGCACACACACTTGAGATGACACTAAGCATGCTCTATCCTATGTATTGCGGATCAACAGTATATTATCTCCCGAAACCACCAGTAGCATCACTGCTCATGAAGGCTTTGAAGATAGTCAAGCCTACAACAATGCTGACGGTTCCGCTTATAATTGAGAAAGTCTATAAAGGCAGCGTTCTGCCGACTATACAGAAAAGCCGTACACTCACATGGATGAACGAGCACATGAACGGCCTCATGTGCAGGATAATAGGCATAAAACTCAAGAAGACATTCGGAGGTTGCATATCATTCTACGGTATCGGAGGAGCTAAGCTCGACCCTGAAGTGGAAGCCTTCCTTCTCAAGGCGAAATTCCCTTATGCCATCGGTTATGGACTCACAGAGACTTCTCCGCTTCTTGGATACGCAATGAACGGATGGAGAGGAGTCGGAGTCATGGGATATCCGGTATATAACGTAAAACTCAAGCTGCACAATGTAAATCCGGAGACAGGTGAAGGAGAAATCATAGCTAAGGGCCCTAATGTGATGCTCGGTTACTATAAAGACCCTATACGTACCAAGAGCGTATTCACTGAGGACGGATGGTTCCGCACCAGCGACATCGCCGTACAGGACGAAAAGGGACGTTTCTACATCAAGGGACGTAACAGCAACATGATTCTTGGTCCTTCCGGAGAGAATATTTATCCAGAAGAAATAGAGAACGTACTCAACAACGTAGAAGGCGTAAGCGAGTCAATTGTAGTGGAACGCGACGGCCGCCTCGTGGCTCTGGTACAGCCTCTGGAGAATTATATCGACTGGGACAATGAGAGCGAGGACAAAATGTACGAAAAGATCGACAACTGGAAGAAGAAGATTCTCAGCATAACAAACAAGAGCGTGAACAAGTCATCTCAGGTCAGCTCTGTGGAAGTTATGCAGGAGCCGTTCGAGAAGACTGCAACTCAAAAGATCCGACGCTTCAAATATAAGGATTCAGCCCCTACGGTAGAGGCAGAATTGGAGCAGCAGAAAAAAGAAAATTAAACTTTTTTTCGCCAGAAACACGGTTTTACACCAAATTTGTATAGGACGTTTCATGACTCATTAAATTTAACAGTGGTTATGAAACGTCTTAATTTTATTATGGGAGCTGCGGCTCTTGCAGCTGCAATCTTTGCAGCGACACCTGATGCATCTGCACAAGGTGAAAGTAACAGGGATGAATTCGGCAACATTGTCCGCGGTCCCTATGAGACCAACAGATTCGGCGACAACTGGTTCATCGGCGTTGGAGGCGGTATAAACTTCCTTATCAACGACAACTTCGACGGGAAGATCGCCCCAAGCATTGATGCCAATTTAGGTAAATGGTTCACTCCGACTATCGGTATGAGAGTGGGCTACCAGGGCATCAACATGCAGATGTGGTCAGACACACCGGGACTGCTCGGTGCTACACTTGACAACGGGAAAAACCAGTATCTGCAGAAAGCCGGATACATGTACATCCACGGCGATTTCCTGTGGAATATTTCCAATTCGATCGGAGGGTACAGCGACACACGCTTCTGGAACTTCGTACCATATGTACACACTGGATATTTCCGCGCATATGGACTTGACGGCACAGACTTCGCCGACAACGAGATTGCAGCTGGTGCGGGACTCCTCCACAACCTCAGGCTCAGCTACAGGCTTGATCTGATCATCGACATGAGGGCAACTATTGTGAACGGAAGAGCTGTGAATTCCAATGGAATCACCGTACTGCCTACAGTGACTGCCGGACTTGCAGTAGACCTCGGATGGCCTGAATTTGTGAGGACAAGCACAATTCTGGATGCCATGGAGATAGCAAATGTAGAGAAAACTCAGATTCTGGAGACTGCAATTATAGCACTCGAGGCAGCAAATGCAGCACTTGAAGTAGAGAACGGCAATCTTGCAAAGAAGAACAATACTCTTGCAAAGGAAGTGGAGAAACTGAAGGATCAGCCTAAGATGGACCCTTCCGCTTTCTTCGAGGGAATGACACCTGCAGCCGTCTATTTCAACATAGGCCAGACCACCCTATCCGACAAGGAACTCCACCATCTGGACTTTCTGGCTAAAAATCTCATCACTGCAGCAGACAAGGACACAAAGATATATGTGACAGTAATGGGAACAGCTGACAGCAACACAGGTACACAGAAAAGGAACCAATATCTCAGCGAAGCACGCGGGAAATACGTATTCGACCTTCTCACAACCAAATACGGAATTTCGAAGGAGAGGCTTATAATCAAATCTGAAATAGTCAAGGCAGAGGCAAAACCTGAACTCAGCAGAGCTGTCGTGATAACTTTCTGATAAGGTAATTCATATATAAATTTCAACGCTTCAACTGATGTTGGAGCGTTATTTATTGCATTTACATCAAATAAAATAGTGAAAATGCTGTAGTTTAATGTATTTTTTGTATCTTTGCATAGATATATGCGCGCGAATAAACGCAATATAACGTTCAGAATAAGAATAAATTAAATAACAAAGCAATTTAAAGTATGAAAACAGTGAAATTATTCTTTGCAACAATGGCTGTAGCAGCTGTTGCAATGGTAGCTGCCTCGCAGGCAAGCGCAGAGGAAAAGAATGACTGCAAGTATGGTCCATACCTTACTAACGGTCTTTGGGACAATTGGTTTGTAAATCTTGGTGCTGGCGCTAACTTCGCTTACGACAACAGCAACTGGGCAACCGGCGTAGCTCTTAACCTCAATGCAGGCAAGTGGTTTGACCCTAACTTCGGAGCACGTATCGGATACAACGGAATCACAGGAATGGACGGCATGTTCGGCAACTTCCACATTGATGGACTCTGGAATATTTCAAACACTATAGGAGGATACAAGGAAGACAGACTCTGGAGCTTTGTTCCATATCTCAGCGCAGGCCTCATCTATGACAAGCCTGTAGCAGGCCTTGAATTCGGCGCAGGAGTTGGTTTGCTCAACCTTATCCGCCTTTCTGACCTCCTCGACCTTACACTCGATGTACGCGGAAATATTTACAAGCGTGAGTGCAAGGCTGGTTACATCAGCGCAGCTGTAGGTCTTTCTGTAAACCTCGGCAAGAATAAGACTTGGACTCGCGCATGCGACTACCATAACCCTGAGGATGTTGACAAGATTTCTGCAGCAGAGGCTTCAATCGCAGCTCTTACAGCAGCTAATGCAGCTCTTGCAGCTGACAAGGCAGGTCTCGAGAATGAGAATGCAGCACTTCAGGCTAAGAACGCACAGCTTGCTGAAGACGTGAAGACTGCAGAGAACAACGCTGGTCTTAAGGAAGTCGGTCCTGCTTCATTCTTCTTCGAAATCGGCCAGACTGAGCTCAGCAAGAAGGAACTCAAGCACCTTGACTTCTACATGCAGAACGTACTTCCTTACGTAAAGAACGGAAAGGCTACTGTAGTTACAGGTACAGCTGACAGCAACACTGGTTACGCTAAGCGCAACGAGTACCTCAGCAAGAAGCGTGCAGAATACATGATCAACCTCCTCCAGACCAAGTACGGAATCGACACTGCAAACATCGTAGTAAAGAATTCTGTAATCAAGGCTGCAAAGGGAGCTGCTGCATTCGACAGAGCTGTTGTGGTTTCATTCGAATAATCACACAGTTGAATTCAAGCGAACAAGAATAATTGAGAGAACATGAAAAAAAATAAAATCTTCTTGGGCGTTATGCTTATAGCTGCAATGTCACTAGCAGTTGCGCCACAGATGAAAGCTCAGGAAGCAAATAACAGCACATACCTGACAAATGGATTTTGGGACAACTGGTTCATTAACGTAGCAGGAGGCGTAAACTTCTTTGGAGATGGAGGTTACACACCTGGTTTCGGATGGGGAGTTGAAGCAAACGCTGGTAAGTGGTTCACTCCATGCTGGGGTGCCCGCGCCGGATACGCAGGACTTTTCGGTTCAGTCTGGAGCAACCAGAAGGAAATCCTTAATGCAGGATACTACGAAGAGAAAGATCAGTATAAGAAGAAGTTCGGATTTGCGTATTTCCATGGCGATATCATGCTCGACTTCACAAATGCAGTATGGGGACTCAATGAGAATAGGATATGGAGCGTTATTCCTTACTTCCACGCAGGACTTCTCAGAACATATGATGATCCGCTTGTTGTAGGCGCAGCAGAATATCTCAACCATGAGATTGCAGGTGGCCTCGGTCTCCTCAACAACTTCCGCCTCACAGAGAGACTCGACCTTACCCTGGATATCAGAGGTCTTCTCTTCAACGGAAGACAGCACGGAACCAATGGTGGTGTTGCAGGAGCAATTCAGGCAAGCATCGGACTTGCTGTAAACCTCGGCAAGACAACCTGGAAGAGTACTTCAGAGTATCATAACCCAGCTGATGCTGATAAGATTTCAGCAGCTGAAGCAACACTTGCAGCTCTTACAGCAGCTAATGCAGCTCTTGCAGCTGACAAGGCAGGTCTGGAGAACAAGAAGGCAGAGCTTCAGGCAGATGGAAAAGAGCTTGCATCTGCCCTTCAGACAGCAGAGAACAACAGCGGACTCAAGGAAGTTGGTCCAGCATCATTCTTCTTTGAGATCGGAAAGACCGAACTCAGCAAGAAGGAGCTCAAGCACCTCGACTTCTACATGCAGAACGTACTTCCTAACGTGAAGAACGGAAAGGCTACAGTAGTTACAGGTACAGCTGACAGCAACACCGGTTATGCTAAGCGCAACCAGTATCTCAGCAAGAAGCGTGCAGAGTACATGATCAACCTCCTCCAGACCAAGTACGGAATCGACACTGCAAATATCGTAGTGAAGAACACTGTGATCAAGGCTGCTAAGGGAGCTGCAGCATTCGACAGAGCAGTAGTAGTTTCATTCGAGTAATAGACACTACCTAAAAATACTTAGAAGACGTTCCTAAACATATGGGACGTCTTCTTTTTTTATTATCTTTGTGAGTTTATATAAAGAGTATTTAACATCCATACAATAGATTTCAAACTATGAGCAGATTACCGGCAGAATGGGAAAGACAGAGTGGCGTACAGCTGACCTGGCCCCATTGTGAAACAGAGTGGTTCGAGCTAGAGAATGTGCTTTCATGCTATGTGGACATAGCATATACTATTCTCCGATTCGAGCCTCTGATGATAGTGACAAGAGACATCGAAGAATGCAGATCGGATATTAAAAGAATATGCGAATCCAAAGGAATCGAAATAGACTTGGATAAGATCAGATTCTACACATCCCCTCTTAACGACACATGGGCACGCGACCATGGCGGAATAAGCGTATACGGCGATGGAGGGCAGAAATATCTCTACGACTTCGTATTCAACGGATGGGGTCTGAAGTTTGGGTCTGACCTTGACAACCAGATTACTAAGAACATATATCATCAGGGAGCATTCCAGGAAGACGTCATAGGCGTGGATATGCGTCCTTACGTGCTTGAAGGCGGGAGCATCGATTCGGATGGTTGCGGCACAATGCTGACGACTAGTGAATGCCTCTGCTCCGTAAACAGGAACGAGTATCTCAGCAAGGAAGAAATTGAAGAAGAACTTTGCGGAGCATTCGGCCTGAAGAGAATCCTCTGGCTGGATCACGGCACCATAATCGGCGACGATACTGATAGCCATGTGGATATTCTTGCAAGATTCTGCTCACCAGACACAATAGCATATATGCAGTGTACTGATCCGGAAGACCCTCATTATGAGCCACTTGCAGCAATGGAGAAACAGCTGCGCAGTTTCAGGACACTGGATGGCAAACCATACAATCTCATACCTCTCCCCCTCCCTGAACCGCTTTATCTGGAAGACTACAGGCTTCCGGCATCATATGCCAACTTCCTGATCATCAATGGAGCTGTACTTCTCCCTGGGGCCGGCTCTCCTCTTGATGAGGTGGCAAGAGAAAGATTACAGGAAGTATTCCCTGGCAGAGAGGTTATAGTCATAGATTGCAGGGCACTCCTCTCAGGTCACGGTTCTCTCCACTGCATCACAATGCAGTTCCCAGAAGGTTATATAAGATAATTTTTACAGACATGAACATACTTAAGGTAGGAATGGTGCAGCAGTCATGCGGACCTGACATTCCGGCAAACATTGAAAAGCTTAAAGGCAATATCCGCAAATGTGCAGAAATGGGAGCACAGCTCGTAGTGCTTCAGGAGCTACATAATTCAGTGTATTTCTGCAAGCACGAAGAAGCGTCTCTTTGCGATCTTGCAGAGCCTATACCAGGACCATCGACTGAGACATATGGCGCTCTTGCCAAGGAGCTTGGAATCGTGATTGTGCTCTCACTCTTTGAGCGCAGGACTGCAGGTATATATCACAATACAGCAGTTGTAATGGAAAAGGATGGAAGCATCGCCGGAAAATACCGCAAGATGCATATCCCTGATGACCCTTGCTACTACGAGAAATTCTATTTCACCCCTGGAGATATGGGATTCCAGCCTATAGAGACCTCTGTCGGTACATTGGGAGTGCTTGTATGCTGGGATCAGTGGTATCCGGAGGCTGCAAGATGCATGGCTCTTAACGGAGCTCAGATGCTGATCTACCCTACCGCCATTGGAGGCGTCTATACAGATCCGATAGAGGAACAGAGGGTGCAGAGCGACGCATGGCAGCTTGTGCAAAGAGGACATTCAGTTGCCAACGGCCTCCCTGTTATTACAGTCAACCGAACAGGACAGGAGGATGACCCTACAGGAGTGACAAAGGGCATCAAGTTCTGGGGACGATCTTTCGCTACAGGCCCTCAGGGTGAACTTCTGGCTGAATTCGGCAATGACGAGGAAGGAGTGAAGGTGGTGGAAATTGATCTCGACAGGACTGAATATGTTCGTCGCGGATGGCCTTTCTTCAGAGACAGACGCATTGACGCATACGGCGAAACCATTCTTAAACGTTACGGAAAATAAAACTCATATACTATGGCAAACATCGGTACTACATTCACAAGATCAGGTAAGAAAGCAGTCCTCTGCGGTTCAGGAGAGCTAGGCAAGGAAGTCACTATAGAACTCCAGAGATATGGAGTTGAAGTAGTTGCACTGGATAAATATGAAAATGCGCCTGCCATGCATGTCGCTCATAAAAGCCATGTCTTGTCAATGCTGGACGGAGATGCACTGGAGGCAGTCATCCGCGAAGAAAAGCCGGACTTCATCATCCCTGAAATCGAGGCAATTGCAACAGACAGACTCGTAAAGCTTGAGGAAGACGGTTTTAATGTAATACCGACAGCCAAGGCGACAAGAATCACAATGAACCGTGAAGGCATACGTCGCCTCGCTGCTGAGGAGCTCGAAATACCGACATCTCCATACCGTTTTGCCGAGACAAGAGAGGAGTTTGACAAGGCGGTAAAGGAAATCGGCATACCATGTGTCGTGAAACCCGTAATGAGTTCGTCAGGCCATGGTCAGAGCACCATCAAGTCTGTAGAAGACATCGATAAGGCCTGGAAGATATCACAGGAAGGAGGACGTGCAGGCGGCGGAAAGGTAATTGTAGAAGGATTCGTGAACTTCGACTACGAGATTACCCTTCTTACCGTAAGACACAGTGGCGGCACTACATTCCTGAAGCCTATCGGCCATCATCAGGTGGACGGAGATTACCGCGAATCATGGCAGCCGCAAGCAATGTCCCAGCAGGCAATTGAAATGGCAGAGGCTATAGCAAAGGCAATCACTGACGCGCTGGGAGGCTATGGAATCTTCGGTGTGGAACTATTCGTAAAAGGAGAGGAAGTGATATTCAGCGAGGTTTCCCCAAGACCGCATGACACAGGTATGGTCACGATGATTTCACAGGATATGTCAGAATTCGGTCTTCATGCACGTGCAATCCTCGGCCTTCCTATTCCTGAGGTTAAATTCTATGGACCATCGGCATCAAAGGCTATCGTCGTAGAAGGCAATACACGCGAGTATGAATTCTGCGATGTGGATAAAGTGCTTGAAGAACCGGGAGTTCAGATCCGATTCTTCGGAAAGCCGGAGATTGCAGGCCACAGACGTGTTGGCGTGATTCTGGCCACAGACGACTCAGTGACAGCAGCACTTGCCAAGGCGGAAAGAGCATATGCAAAATTAAAGGTAACGGTTAAATAACCGTTACCTTGCAAGTTTCGCCAGTTCGAAATCAGCTTTTATCTTATCTATTATAGAGCAGACTATTTTATAGGTTCTGCTCTCTTTTGTATAATCGGCAGGGGTGATGAAGTTAACACGATGCTGACGAAGGAGTTTCTTGGCAACATTTACCTTCTTCTTGATTTCAGGATTATAGACTGCTATGGAATTGCCTCCGAACATCTTCACAATCTTCATGCAAGGTACGTCTGTCTCTCCATCGCCAAAATATATCATATGAGGAAATGGTATCCTTTTAATATCTTCTGCCTGACTTTCGTTAACCTTCTTGTTATCCCTGACGCTGAGGATTCCCTTGTTTATCTTGAACAGGAACTGCGTCTTAGCAGTGTAATCTACAGCCACTCCTGGCCATTCTGCTTCACCTTCATTATTATATAGGAAAGAACAGGCGAAAATACGCTTGAATTCTCCTGCTATTGCAGTGCCTTCAATCATTTCTGCAAGTCCTGAAGAATTTATATAGTGCTCTATTCTGACGCCTTTAGCCTTACCATATTCATTTATAAGGGAAAACCATTCCTTTACACCATTAAAAAGCTCCACAGATGCTCCGAATCTCTTGAAATCCTTCCTACGAAGTTTGATGCCTGCCTTACGGGCTTCATCAAACATTAGTTTCATATAGCTTAGGATATTGCTGGCATCCTGACCCAAGGCTATATCATCACTCTCCTGCCAGAACTCCTGAGGCTTCTTTCCGATTGCCTGAATGAATCCGAATTCCTGCATATTGCCAGGTGAAAGAGTACCATCAAAGTCGTAGATAAGTGCAACAATTGGTTTTGCTCTCATAATTATAGCATTTTAACGTCTAAAATCACCACAAAAAAAGGGTGTTTCGCCACAAAGATAATAATATTAATGTGCTATAGCGCAGTTTTTTCTATTTTTGCGTAGATTTTAATGACAAAGCGACTAAAACAATGAAGCATTACTTTACACGACTTGAAGAAGCGATTAAGAACAACTGGGATCGTCCGGCACTGGGCAATTTCAGAGGTGAGCTTTTCACTTTTGGAGAATTCGCTACACAGATTGAAAAATTTCACGTTTTCTTTGAGGCAATAGGTCTCAAAAAAGGAGACAAGGTTGCACTCTGCGCAAAGAACTCTGCAAGATGGGGTATTACTTTCTTTGCAGCAAACACGTATGAAGCTGTAGTTGTACCGATTCTTGCTGATTTCCATCCGGACAGCGTCAATAATCTTGTCGATCATTCAGAGAGCACAATACTGCTCACCGACACAGACATCTGGAACAAACTTGATATAACAAAGATGCCGACCGTCAAGGCCGTCATTTCTTCAAGCGATTTCTCTCTTCTCTATGCAGCTGATGAGAACATAACCAAAATCAACGAGCAGCTTGACACTCTTTTTGCAGAGAAATATCCTGAGGGATACACTGCTGCAAATGTGTCATTCGCGACTGACAACGAAAAGAATCTCGCAATCATCAACTACACTTCAGGAACCACAAGTGCACCTAAGGGTGTGATGCTTCGTTATGAGTGTATCTCAGCAAATGTCGAGTTCGGTCAGGAGTGGCTGCCTTCATTCCCTGAAGACAAGATAGTATCGATGCTTCCGATGGCACACATGTACGGAATGATGTTCGAGCTTATCTACCCTCTTTGCGGAGGTTCGTCAATCTATTATCTCGGAAAGACCCCTACACCAGCACTTCTCCTTGGAGCGATGGCGGAAGTGAAACCATATCTTGTCATCACAGTTCCTCTCGTAATGGAGAAGATTTTCAAGAGCAAGGTAGCTCCTGTGATCAACAAGCCAGTAATGAAGGTTATCTGCGCAATCCCAGGACTTAACCAGATCATCTTCAAGAAGATCCGCACAACCTTGCTAAATGCTTTCGGAGGCAACGTCCGCTCTATAGTTATGGGTGGAGCAGCTCTTAATCCGGATGTAGAGAAATGGTTCAAGAAGTTCAAGCTTCC
>JAEIGA010016056.1_pt1 | contig 11398 bp, 10 predicted proteins | sample 9270691 | NCBI WGS metagenome assembly JAEIGA01 (sample SAMN17057246, study PRJNA624740) | gut metagenome | biome: biome; isolation source: fecal sample | host: Bos grunniens | place: China: Xizang | collected 2019
TATGCGACGATACTCACGATGTTCACGATATGGGACCCCTACGCCAAAACTCCAAGAGATAATGAATGCACACGGCGATTATTTCAAAAAAACAGCACTCACTTTCTGTGGGTGCTGTTTTGTGTTGGTAGGTTAAATTTTATTGATAAATGTATGAATATTTTTTAATAATAAAGACAAACTATTTTTAAATCCATATAAGGAGAAAAAATAGTATGAATAACCAGAACCAGAACAACCAGAACCAGAACAACCAGAACCAGAACAACCAGAACCAGAACAATCAGAACCAGAACAATCAGAACAATCAGAACAACCAGAACAAGAATAACCAGAACAGCCAGAATAAGAACAATCAGAATCAGTACAGATAAGCTTAAAGGGCTCCCGCAGGGGAGCCCTTTATATATAAGTCGATTTCTACGATATGTATATTTTTGAACAACAATATATTGATTTTTTTAAAATGATATGTTAAAATGTAAAAAAGCTTGGAGGTTGTTATGAATTATAAAATACCCGAAGAGTGCGGAATATCATCCGCCGATATAAAGGATTACATCGATTGCCTTGAAGGCTGCGGACTTTCGACTCACGACGTCATAATAGCTCGTGGGAATGATATCGTTTTTGAAAAGTATTGGAAGCCCTTCGGTCCCTCATTTCTTCACCGTATGTATTCTGTAAGCAAAAGCTTTGTCAGCATTGCGGTGGGCTTTGCTGTACAAGACGGTTTTTTCTCAACCGATGATAAGATGATAACCCTTTTCCCCAAAGAGCTTGAAGACGTTGACAATGAGTTCTTCAGAAATCAAACCGTAAAGGATATGCTTATGATGTCAACCTGTGTGGCAGGCTGGGATAATTGGTTTAGAGCAAATTCTCCTGACCGTGTTCATCATTATTTTCATAGTATAAAAAGCTTTAAGAAGCCCGGAAAGACCTTCCTTTACGACAGCACGGGCTCCTTCGTGCTTGGTGCGCTTGTTGAGCGCGTTACGGGTAAGCCCTTTATGGAATATCTCAGAGAAAAGCTTTTTGATAAAATAGGTGTTTCAAAGGAAGCCTACTGTCTTAAATGCCCCGGAGGACATTCGTGGGGAGATTCTGCGGTGCTTTGTACGGCGCGCGACCTGCTTCTTTTCGCTCGCTTTGTTATGAATAAAGGGCGCTGGAACGGAGAGCAGCTTCTTGATGAGGAATATGTTACTGAAGCGGTGTCTGACCTTATAGATACCGATATTATGGGCACGGAAGGCGTGGCTAAATTCGGGTACGGATATTTGATATGGCGTACCTATGACAATTCATTTTTCTTTAACGGAATGGGCTGCCAATTTGCAGTGTGTGTTCCGCATAAGGATATAATACTTGTTTATAACGGTGACAATCAAGGCATTGATAATGCGAAAGAGGTAATTATCCGCTCATTTTTTGAACGGATAGTGCGTAAGACTTGTGATACTCCGCTGACTCCCGACACTAAAGCTATAGCAGAGCTTGAAAAGCCTATGGAGCTTATGGCAGCAAGAGGTAACGCTCACAGTGCGTATGAACAAAAGGTTGGGGGTCGCACGTTTAAGCTTGAGGGTAATCCTATGAATATCAGCGAGCTTACTTTGCATTTTGAAGGTGATGTAGGCGAGATGAGATACATAAATGCTCAGGGCAACAAAACCATACGGTTTGGAATGCTGAAAAATCTTTACGAGGACGCTTTCCCACAGGAGGGATACTCAAAGGAAGTGGGCTCAGTAAGGACGAAAGGATATTACTACCGCTACGCAGGCTCTGCTGCGTGGACAAGAGAAAATTCTTTGCACATCAAGGTACAGATAATAGACGAATATTTTGGAAGATTGGATATAAGGCTTCTGTTTGACGATAATAATGAAGTATGCGTAATAATGAAAAAGACAGCAGAGGATTTTCTTGAGGAATACAATGGCATTGCGTACGGCAGAGCATAACGCAAAAATACCGTTTCGAATTAATTCGAAACGGTATTTTTTATTTATTTTACAGAGTTTTTCGCTGCTGTCAAGGTATTTTGCATAAGCATTGTAATAGTCATAGGACCAACGCCGCCGGGAACGGGAGTAATATAGGATGCCTTAGGCTCAACGGATGCAAAATCCACGTCACCCGTCAGCTTTCCGTCAGCACGTCTGTTCATGCCTACGTCGATAACTACCGCGCCCTCCTTTACCATATCTCCTGTAAAGAAATCAGCCTTTCCGATAGCCGCTACCAGAATATCTGCTCTACGGCATACCTCTGCGAGATTTTTAGTTCTGCTGTGGCATATAGTCACAGTGCCGTTAGCGTGGAGCAGAAGCATAGCCTGAGGCTTCCCTACAATATTGGAGCGGCCAACCACAACGCATTCCTTGCCCGATACCTCAATTCCGCTGCGTTCAAGAAGCGCCATAACTCCCGCGGGAGTGCAGGGAAGGAAGGAATAGTCTCCTATCATTATTTTGCCCACGTTCTCGGGGTGGAAGGCGTCAACGTCCTTGGCGGGCGATATGCGCATAATGACTTCATTTTCATCAAGATGCTTAGGCAGAGGAAGCTGACAAAGTATTCCGTGAATTTTATCATTCCTGTTGAGCTTGTCTACCAACGCATTAAGCTCCTCTTGCGTGGTGCTTTCGGGGAGCTCGTAGGATTCGGAGTAAAAACCGACCTCGTCGCAAGCCTTCTTTTTGTTACGCACGTATACCTGAGAAGCAGGGTCCTCGCCCACGATTATTACAGCAAGTCCCGGGCGTACACCTGTGTCTCTGACGAGCAGCTCGGTGGACTCCTTTATTTCTTCTCTTATTGCTTTTGAAATTTCTTTTCCGTTAATTATATTAGCCATTTAAGCATCCTCTTTTTCTTGGTCGGTGTTTGAGTCCTCAGCCAGATTCTCCGAAGCGTCAGAAAGGTCGTTAGCTTCGTTTTCCTCAAAGAAGCTGGAGGGGCGAGATATCTTCTTGTAAGCCAGAGTATATTCCGCAGAGTCCTTCTCACGTCTGTTTGCCTTGACAAGGCAAAGAATGAGAGCAAGAGTACCCAGTGCGAAGCACAAAAATCCTACCACCTGAGATATACGTATGGGTGTGCCGGGTATATAGAGACTGTCTGTGCGCAGACCCTCAATGAACATTCTTCCAAAGCCGTACCAGGTGAGATACATAAGGACCACTTGACCGTCAAATTTCTTTTTCTTATAAAGGAAGTGAATAATGACAAATCCAACAAGATTCCACAAGGATTCGTATAGGAATGTGGGATGAACGTACATAGTGTTGAAGCTCGTATTGCTTGAGTTGAGTCCCATTCTTATAAAGTAGAGCCAATTTCCTTCGGGTATCTCGCTGCCGAAAGCTTCGCCGTTGCAGAAATTGCCCCAACGTCCGATTATCTGACCTATCATAACGGCAGGACCTGCGGCGTCCATCATTTTAAGAAAATTAAGCTTTTTTATCTTACATACCACGTAGATGGTGATAGCGCCACCGATGATAGCTCCGTAAATGGCAATACCGCCGTTCCAGATGGCTATCATTTCCCAAAAGCTTTCGTATTGGTCAAGGGTGGTGAGAACGTAATAAGCTCTTGCGCCTATAACAGCAAAAACTATGGTAAATATAGCTATGTCAAGAAGGTTGTCAAAATTTATGCCTTCCTGCTTTGCGCGGTACGCGCAGTATAAAAAGGCAAGGATTATACCTGTAACTATAAGTATTCCGTACCAACGTATCTCTATACCGCCGCCTATGGGTATGCGTATAGCTACAGGGTCAATGGTAAATTCACCTATTCCCAAGCCGGGAAAAGAAACGGTTGTCATAATTTTTCTCCTTTATTTTTTATTTATTCCAGAGGCAATATCACAGATAACGAAACGCTCGTCGGGTCAAATGCCTTCTCAAAAATTTTTATTACGTCCTCGAATGTGACAGATTCTATTATATCCGCATAAGAAAGTATTTCTGACTCTTCAAATATAAAGGAAAGCAGGTTGTTTGCAATATTTTCCGTAGAGTCAAAGGATTTTACGAATTCAGCGTACATAACCCGTTTTCCGCGCAAGAAATCATCATAAGACAGCCCTTGTGCTTTGAGCTTGTCTATATAATCGAATATCTCACTCAGAACCTTTTTCGGGTCATCCGATTCTCCTGCAATCGAATTGTACGCGGACGTAGCGGATATTGTGTATCCGTATGACATATTCGGCGATATAAGACCGTTTTCAAACAGATGCTCATAGAGCCTTCCCGCACGGGAAAATATCATTTCGTCAAGGATAGCCATTACAGCATCCTTTTTTTGTCTGTCACTCGGCAAGGCTGGAATATTGGTATCCTTAAAGCCTATGTTGAATATGGGCTTGGATACCTGCATTTTCTGTTCAACGTATCCGCAAAAAGCCGAAGGAGCTTCGCTGATGTTTTCGTTATCGGTTTTAGCGAGGAATGGACTGCGTGAAGAGGGCATTTCCCGTTCGGCAATCCTGATTACAGTATCTGTGTCTATATTTCCGCAAACCACCAATACCATATTTTCGGGATTATAAAAGGTATTATAGCAACGGTAGAGAATATCGGGGGTTATCTCGGATATAGAAGCAACTGAGCCACAGATATTTTTTCTTATGCTGTGATTTTCGTACATTCCCTCAAGCATACCGTAGAAGCATCTGTCAGAGGGGTTATCGTCGTACATCTTTATTTCCTCGGCGATAATGCCTTTCTCGGAGTTAACAGACTCGGCTGTAAAATAAGGATGGGTAACAAAGCGTAAAAGCTCTCCCAAAGACTCCTCGAAATTTTCGGTACAGCTGAAAAGATATGCCGTTTTATTAAAGGAGGTGTATGCGTTAGCATCTGCGCCGTATTCTGAAAAGCGCTCAAAGGAATCGCTGCCGTCCTCGTTCATAAAGAGCTTATGCTCAAGAAAATGGGCAACACCGTCGGGAACAGCCTTTAGCTCCTCCTCCTGTGAAGCAGCAAAGCGTGAATGTACAGAGCCGTATTTTACACCTAATATAGCATACGTGGTGGTGAGGTCTTTCTTGAATACGTAAATATCAAGACCGCAGGGGAGGGTCATCCTCTCATAGCTTTCGCCGAGAAGAGCACTTTTAAAAACTTTTCTGTCAGTCATTTTCGGTGTCCTCCTCAAAGTCCTCACAGCCTTCTGTACCCTCAATGAAGAATACCGCATCAAGTGATATCTGCTTAGCAAGCTCGGTTACGTCGTCAATAGTTACCGCCATAAGCTTGGATACGCAATCCTTGATGCTCACACGTATCCCGAAAAGCTCTCTTCCGCTGTAAAAGCTATGTATGTCAAAGGGGCTGTCGTAAAGCTGGAGATAGCTGTTGGATATTGATTTTTTTGCGGCATCAAATTCATATTGAGAAATATTACCCTTGCGTATCTCATCCAATTGAGCAAGTATAGCGTTCTTTGCTATTTCAAATTTGTCAGGCTCTATGCCGCAGGAAACCATTAACGCTCCCGTATATATGCTGTAAGAGGAGGAACAGTAATAGCAAAGACTCATTTTTTCGCGGACGTTTATAAAAAGCTTGGATGACGCCGAGCCGCCGAAAATTTCGTTCAGAAGCAGAGCGGTATAATAGTTGTCGCAGTCTGAGGAAGCGATAACTCCCGTACTGAAGCCCAAGGACAGCTTTCCCTGAGAAACGGTCATCTTTTCCTTTACAAGTCGGAAATCGCTGCGCTTGTAGGGAGTGAGAGGGATTACGTTCTTTTGAAGCGTGCAGACCTTCCTTGAAAAACAGCTTGATATTTTTTCGCGTATAACAGAAGGCGCACTGGCACCCATATAAAACACGTCGAGCACAGAGGGAAGGACAAGCTGCTCGTGGTGTTGCTTGACATCCTGAAAGGAAGCCTCTTTTACAAGGGCTTTAAGCTGTTCATAGCTGGGGGCTTGTGTTATTTCCTCGCCTAAAAGCTCAGCACATCTTTTTATGGAATAAGAACGAGTGTTATTTTTTTCTGCCTCAAGATTGTCATAGACGATTTTTTGCTCGTGAGTGAAAAGCTGTGGGTCAAAATTATCATCTAAAAGATGGGGGGATAATAAAATTTGGGATATAATATCAATAACTCCGCCAATAACGTCGGTTTCATCGGGAACAAATTTGTTGTCTAAAACCTCTGTGCTCACAGTCAGACAAAGATTATTGCCAACAGCGGAACTTCTTATCTCTACGTAAGAGCCGTAGAGTTCATCAAGCCTTCTGTTGAGCGCAGACATAGAAGGAAGCTCGCGCGTCCCCCGTCTGAGAAGTCCCGACAGTAAAAGCTGATGTGCCATTCTTTCGGGAGATAGGGGAACGGTGACCGAAAAGACCAGCACGCTTGCCTTGAAGCGGTCGCTTTGTATGGCGGAGAACTGTATTCCGTTAGTGAAATTTTCTTTGCTTACGAACATCGCAGCTCCTTAAATACATAAAAACATATAGATAACATATTATACTATAAAAATATTGCTAAATTTATAATATTTTATGAATGAAAAACAAACGCGCAATAAATGTTGGAGAGAAATGATGAAAACAGATATTTTTAAAGAGGCAGAAAAATATTACGAAAAAATGTGCGCACACGTTGACTTTTTAGAAAGTAATGCCGAGGTGGGATTCGAGCTTACAAAAACCAAAGCATACGTTAAAGAAGCACTTGAAGCTATGGGACTTACAGTAAAGGAATACGGTAAATGCGGCTTGGGAGCGTGTATAAACGGAGAACAAAAAGGCAGGACGGTTTTGCTTCGTGCGGATATGGATGCTTTGCTCGGGATAGATGCGCAAAATCCATCAAGAATAATACACGCCTGCGGTCACCATTTTCACACAGCTATGCTGCTTGGTGCGGCTGAAATATTGTGTAAAAACAGGTCATTTGACGGGTGCGTAAAGCTGATGTTTCAGGGTGCGGAGGAGATACTTGAGGGTGCGTCTGATATGATAGCGGATGGGATTTTAAAAGAGCCAAAGCCTGACGGAGCTATTATGGTACACGTTATTACCGCCGTAGATATGCCTATTGGCAATGTGATAGTATCGTCGGGAGGTATAAGCGCCCCCGCGGCAGATTTTTTCAGAATAAGAATAAAGGGAGGAGGCGCCCACGGAGCGCTGTCGCATCAGGGGGTAGATACCGTTTCTGCTGCCGCACATGTAGTAATAGCATTGAACGAGATAAAGGCAAAAGAGGTAGCAATAAACGAGGCTATGGGATTAAGTATAGGAAGTATAAATGGCGGCAGAGCGGCAAACGCACTTCCTGAGGAGGTAGTCGTTGAGGGAACACTGCGGTCCTTTAACGAGGAGCTTCAAAAGAGGTTAAAGGGCAGACTTTGTCATATATCACAAAATATCGCCGCCGCGTTCAGGGCAGAGGCGGAGGTGGAATTTCTTGGCGGATGTCCGCCCCTCCAAAACGATGAGGAGCTATCCCTGAAAATCGGAGCGATACTGAGAGAAATCTTAGGCAATGAGTGCGTAAAAATGTCATCACAAATGGAGGGCGGTATGAGCGGAGGCTCAGAGGATTTTGCTTACGTGAGCAGATTGGTACCCTCGGTAATGATAGCGGTAGCCGCGGGTGACAAAAGGGACGGATATAAGTTTCCGTTGCATAATCCAAGGGCTTCCTTTGATAAAAAATCATTGAAGATAGGAGCGGTCGCCTATGCTGCCTCGGCACATGGTTTTTTAAGGTAAAACGCAGATAATTTGAAAATGCTCTTGAAAATTCCACGTATATGTGATAGAATATATGGCGGTGGTTATTTTATGTCAGGAGCTTACAATGTATAAGATATTAAGCAAAAAAGAATTGAACCCTACGGTTACGATGATGGATATATACGCGCCTCTTGTTGCCGCAAAGGCAGAGCCAGGGCAATTTATAATCCTCAGAGTTGATGAGGACGGAGAGCGCATCCCTCTTACTGTTGCGGGATATGATAGAGAAAAGGGAAGCGTAAAAATAATATTTCAGATAGTCGGCGCTACTACCAAAAAGCTCAATTATAAGAGTGAGGGCGATTATATAAGCGATTTTGTAGGTCCACTCGGTAAAAAGACCGAGGTTGACGGACTAAAAAAGGTATGTATAGTTGGAGGCGGCGTTGGATGTGCCATAGCACTGCCCGTTGCCCAAAAGCTCGCGGAGCTCGGATGTGAGGTCACTTCAATAATCGGATTCCGCTCAAAGGAGCTTCTCATTCTTGAAGACGAATTTAAGGCGGTGTCAAAAAAGCTTTTTGTTATGACGGATGACGGCTCTTACGGCAGAGAGGGAAACGTGTGTGTGCCCCTTAAGGAAATGCTGGGTAGCGGAGAAAGCTTCGATGAGGTAATTAGCATCGGACCGCTTGTAATGATGAAGTTTGTGGTAGAGGCAGTAAGACCTACGGGAATTCCGTGTACTGTGTCTATGAATCCTATAATGATAGACGGAACGGGAATGTGCGGTGGCTGCCGTTTGACGCTTATACGTGACGGAAAAAGAGTTACTGAATTCGCTTGTGTTGACGGCCCCGATTTTAACGGATATGAGGTCGATTTTGAAGAAGCTATGTCGCGCTCGGCTATGTATCGCGATTTTGAGCGACACGCCTATGAGAGCACTTGCAACCTTTTTTCAAAGGAGGTAAAGTGATATGGCAAATATGAGCTTAAAGAAAAATGAGATGCCTACCCAAGACCCCAAGGTAAGGGCCCACAATTTTGACGAAGTAGCCCTTGGGTACGATGAGGCTGCTGCCATAGACGAGGCTATGCGCTGTCTCGCGTGTAAAAACATGCCCTGCGTCAGCGGATGTCCCGTAAATATCCATATTCCCGAATTTATCGGAAAGGTTAAGGAGGGTGACTTTGAGGAAGCCTACCGCATTATAAGCAAGACGTCAAGCCTTCCTGCCGTTTGCGGACGTGTTTGTCCTCAGGAAACACAATGCGAGAGCAAGTGTGTAAGAGGAATAAAGGGCGAACCCGTAGGAATTGGCAGACTTGAGAGATTTGTGGCGGATTGGCACAATGCTCATTCGGATGAGATACCTGTAACTGAGGAATATAACGGACATAAGGTAGCCGTAGTAGGTTCAGGTCCCTCAGGACTTACTTGCGCGGGTGACCTTGCCAAAAAGGGTTATAAGGTTACGGTATTTGAAGCGCTTCACGCCGCGGGCGGAGTTCTTGTTTACGGTATTCCCGAGTTCAGACTGCCTAAGGCTATTGTTAAAAAAGAGGTCGATAATCTCATCGCTATGGGCGTAGAGATGCAGACCAACGTTGTTATTGGAAAGACACTAACGGTCGATGAGCTTTTTGATATGGGCTATGAAGCCGTATTTATAGGCTCTGGCGCGGGACTTCCGAACTTTATGGGAATAAAGGGAGAATCGCTTAAAGGTGTGTATTCCGCAAATGAGTTCTTGACGCGTTCAAATCTTATGAAAGCGTACAGACAAGCCCCCGAGACACCAATTATGAAAGGCGGTCGTGTAGCGGTGGTAGGCGGCGGAAACGTTGCTATGGATGCGGCAAGAACCGCGCTCAGACTCGGAGCGGAGGAGGTACATATCGTGTACAGACGCTCTATGGACGAGCTACCCGCACGCCGCGAGGAGGTAGAGCACGCAATGGAAGAGGGAGTAATCTTCGACCTTCTTACAAATCCTACCGAAATAATAGGCTATGAAAATCCCATTGATAAACGTGACCCAAGAAACGGCTTTGTGTCGGGAATGAAGTGTGTAAAAATGGAATTGTGCGAGCCCGACGAAAGGGGAAGAAGGAGACCTGTCGAGATTGAAGGCAGCGAGTTCCTTATGGAGCTTGACACAGTTATAATGTCTATCGGTACTTCTCCCAACCCGCTTATAAAAATGACGACCGAGGGACTCGAGGTAAATCGCAGAGGCGGTATTATAGTTGAGGAGAACGGTGCTACTACCCGCAAGGGAGTATATGCGGGCGGCGACGCGGTAACCGGTGCCGCTACTGTGATTTCTGCCATGGGAGCGGGGAAGACCGCCGCTGCGGCAATAGATGAATATCTCATCAATTAAAGGGGCTGCTTCATTTAGCGCAGAACAAAAACACACGAAAGCAAATAATAAAAAATACCGCTTTATTATCAGGAATTTTTGATAGTAAAGCGGTGTTTTTTTTGTAGAAATTCTTACGAATTTCGATTTTTATGTGTGTTTTTTAGTCGCGCTTTGGCTCTCTGGCGTACCTTTGTACGCCGACGAGAACCAAATCACGACTTCTGCATCTAAATGAAGCAGCCCCTTTTATCTTATTTTATTCTTGGTTATAAAGTTTTGCCTTTTCGCTGGAAAGTATAGGCATGCATTTGTTCCCCGCCACTATAAAATGGTCAATAAAAGTAATTCCAACCGAAGAAAATATAGTATTGGCACAATTGGTAGCGTATATATCCTCCTGTGAGGGTATAGGCTTGCCATGTGGATGATTATGTACTAAGAGAGCGGCGGCAGTGTTCTGTATTAATGCTTCGGTTGCCATCTCTCTCAAAGAAACTACGTTCCCGCAAGAGTAGCCCTCCGCTATCTTTTTGCAGGAGATAAGCTTTCTGGAATTATCAAAGAGAATTACATACGTGATTTCGTTTTCGGTACCAACAAAAAGACTGCGCAAATATTTGCCGAGCTCAGCATAGGAGTCGAATGAGCTTAAGCCTATGTTATCAAAATCACTTCTTTGATATCTGAGAAGCGTTTCGGCAATCACTCTGAAAAATAAGGCTGAATTTTCACCCATATCGGGTACGGATTTTAAGGGAAGCACACCTGCATCTATAACACCCCTTATAGAACCAAAGCGTTTAAGCAGGGCATGTGCGATCTCATTTGTGTTCTTTCTTGGAACTACGTAAAATAACAGTAGCTCCAAAAGCTCGTGATCCTCAAAGGAGGATGGAGCGGTAGCAAATCTTTTTCTGAGTCGTTCTCTGTGTCCGTCGTGAATCATAACAGTTTCCTTCTTTATATATATTTCATTCTCTTATCGGTACAAAATACACCCCATAACAGATAATTACGTATATAATTATATCACTTATGGAACAATAAGTCAATGCAATTTTATAAAAAATTAAAAAATATATAAATTAATTCCAAAGCAAGAAAATTTGGGCTATTTTCTTGCGATTATTTAGCATAATACAGGATAATAAAAAATTTTAATAAAAGCATTGACAAAAAGATAAGGTTGTGCTATAATATCAGCGTTGCGAAAAAAAGCACCTTTAGCTCAGTTGGTAGAGCAACTGACTCTTAATCAGTGGGTCCCGGGTTCGAATCCCTGAAGGTGCACCAATAAAGAAAACA
>JAEIGA010016057.1_pt1 | contig 11398 bp, 11 predicted proteins | sample 9270691 | NCBI WGS metagenome assembly JAEIGA01 (sample SAMN17057246, study PRJNA624740) | gut metagenome | biome: biome; isolation source: fecal sample | host: Bos grunniens | place: China: Xizang | collected 2019
GTCATCAGCGAGGAGGAGTTCGAGGCTATAGAGTCTCGTGCCGAGGCTGACGAGAAGAGTGGAATCACCAAGGGTGACTTCAATAAGTTGGCAGCATTGAAGGCTCAGTTGGAAGATGAGGCAGAGGAGAACTAAGAAGTATATGAACAAACGATAACTTAAAATTTATATTGTAAAATGGCACATCCAAAACACAAAGTGTCGTCAACACGACGCGACAAGAGAAGAACTCACTACAAGGCTGTAGTTCCTACTGTTGTTACTTGCTCTAACTGTGGTTCAGCGGTTCTTTACCACCGCGTTTGCCCAGAGTGCGGTTTCTACCGTGGCAAGTTGGCAATCGAGAAGAAGGCAGAGTAGTTTTTCTGACGGCAAAGGGAGAGCTCGCATATAGTGTGCTCTCTCTTATTTTTTATAACCGATAAATATTTGTTATATGTTAAGAATCGGTATTGACGCTATGGGTGGCGACTTCGCTCCCGAGGTAGTTGTCGAGGGTGCCAAGATGGCATTGAAACGTATAAAGGGAGATAGCCGCATAGTGCTTTTCGGTGACGAGAAGCGTATCAAGGAGCTGCTCCACAAGCATAAGTGCAACTCTGACAAGATTGAGATTGTAGCCACTACCGAGGTTGTCGAGATGGGTGACCATCCTGCTCGTGCTTTCGTGTCGAAGAAAGACTCGAGTATGGTTGTCGGTTTCAACCATCTGGCAGAGGGTAAGATTGACGGTTTCGCAAGTGCCGGCTCAACAGGAGCGATGATGGTGGGCTGTACCACTGTAATCGGTATGATTAAGGGTGTTATTCGTCCTGTTATCTCGACTTTTATGCCTATCGTGAAGAATAAGCAGGGTTTGATTCTCGACGTAGGTCTGAATGTGGATGCAAAGCCCGAGGTGTTGGCTCAGTATGGTCTTTTGGGCTCTATCTTCGCAGAGGCGGTGCTCAAGATTGAGAATCCACGTGTGGCTCTGCTCAACATTGGCGAAGAGGAGGGTAAAGGTAATGCTCAGGCAAAGGCAACATACGACCTGTTAAAGCAGATGAACAACATCAACTTTGTTGGTAATGTGGAGTCGTCGTACATCTTTACCGGAAGAACGTGCGATGTGGTGGTAACGGATGGCTTCGTGGGTAATGTGATTTTGAAGATGGCTGAGGCTATGTATCGCATTAACAAGCGTCTGCGTCCTACACGTCCGTGGTTGTTGCAGTTGCTTCGTCCCGTGTTGGAGCCCCTGTGCGAGAAGTTGTATTATCACGAGAACTTCTGGAACGCTATCAACTATGAGAATATAGGTGGAACGATTGTTATCGGCGTGAACAAACCCGTAATCATCGGTCACGGAGGTTCGTCAGCGAAGGCTATAAGCTCAATGATTGTCGCTATGGAACGAAACATCGAAAGTGGCGTGTGCGATAAGATTCGCGAGGCGTTGAAGGATGTGGAGATTAGCGAGCAGTAGGCTACTTATCTTCGGTATGATATAAGAGTTCGGCAGCGATGTCGGACTCTTTTTCTTTGGGTGCAGAGGGTTAGAATGATAGCTGATAGTTGGCTATCATAAGCGAGTATTCGCCGTTGAAATATTGCACGATGACTGCCAGAGAACACTCTCCGCGAGGTATGGTGGCTGATGCGTAGGAGCAGTGCCGTGATATGCGAATGGGAAGCGAGTTGCCCGAGGTGTCGTAGGCAATACGCTCGGTGTCGATGTGCTCTCCCGTCTGGGGATCTCGCTCACACCACTCGGAGCCCGCCTGGTGGGCGAAGGTTATGTTACGGAGGATGTAGCTGTTGCCGATATGTTCGGGTGAGATGTCGCTAAGGGTTATTTCCTCGAGATGAAACTCGGGTGCGTCGCTATCTCCTGGCTTTATGTGGAGGTCAATCTTATCCTCGGGGATAGGGCTTACGGGCATATCGTCGGTGGGACGATAGCCGAGCAGCACCCTGCCACCATAGTCGCCCATCCATAGCGTGGCACAGTGGATGGTGAGGTGTGTGTAGAGAGGGTAGCGGCGATATAACTCTCTGGCATCAATCTTCAGCTCGATGCCGCCACTGCCATCGGATAGGATGATGCTCTTGTAGCACTCGCCCTGCTGGTCGTTGGCTACAACGTAGCCATGGATGACATAGCTCTGGGTGATGGCTTCACTATCGGAGTGAAGCTGCGATTTAAGGTGGGCGATAGATATGATGTTTTGTGGCTCGTAGTCGAGTCGGTCACTGCACGCTGAGAGCGTGAGAGCAAGAAGCAGAAGGATTTTATAGAGCCTCGGTGCAATCATCTTCGCGGCTCATTTTAAGCATATACATCTCCTCGCCAGCGACCTCGCCACGTTGCAGTATGCCCGTTATGTCCACCGTTGTGAGTGGTACGCTATGCTCGCAATATGAGGCGTAGTCCGATGTGTAGACTACAATCTTGTTCCCCTGTTCATCTTTGAAGATGTTGTAGCCTTGCCACTTGCCTTCTGTGTTGACCATCCAGCCATCGGCATACTCCGACGAGGTGAGTTGCAGTGAGCGAATTGTTATCAGTCTACCGCAATCCGAGGGTTTCAGTTGAGATATATCGCAGACTATAGGCTCTGTCTTGCGATTCTCGGCACTGCGGCTTATGTACTTGTCAAGCAGCACACGTGAGCCGAAATAGTTTACTGCGAAGCCGCTATGCTCCTCGGCTTTAAGACCAATCTGCACTACTCCGTAGCTGCGAGCTGCTCTACATCCCTGCAGCGAGATGTAGAGCCTCTGTCCCTCGGGGTACAGAACGTGCAGATCGTATAAGCCCGCCATAATCTCTACGCCGGCAGTGGCATCCTGCAGCACAAAGGTCTTGTGAAAGTTGGATGCTTCGTCGCTCGATGTGACATAACCCTCAAGCAGCAGCGGCTGTGTGATGTCGACAGCTTCATCCAAAACCATCTGGTTGAGGTGTTCGATGCTTATTAGAGACTGCTCCTCGATGCTGAAGTTGAGCTCGGGCTCACTGAAATTCTTACAAGCCAAAGTCGCCGTGATGCAGAGTATAGGGAGTATGTAGCGAATAAGTCTCATTGCCTGATTAGCACTTTTTGAGTTTCATATCGCCAGCCTTAACCCATCCACGACGTACCATTACCATATGAATGAGGTAGCATACGATGGCAGGAGCGATGATATAGAGTCCTATAATCTCAGCGATGAGTATTCCCGAAGGGGTGGTTGCCGACATCGTGGCGTAGGTGTCGATAGGTCCGACCAGACCTGCTGTTCCCATACCTGCCCCGATAGGGGTGTTCTTCATCTCAAAAATCATTGTTGAGACAGGGCCCATAATAGCCGAAGTGAGGGTGGGGGCAAGCCAGATGATAGGTTTGCGAGCTATGTTGCCAATCTGCAACATAGATGTGCCTATGCCCTGCGAGATGAGTCCGCCGACACCATTGTCCTTGAAGCTAATGACGGCAAAGCCAATCATCTGTGCACAACATCCTGCGGTAGCAGCACCTGCCGCCAAGCCGTCAATCTGCAACATAATACACAGGGCTGCCGAGCTGATGGGTAGTGTCAGGGCACAACCCACGATTGTGGCTACCACTATGCCCATAAGCAGAGGGTTGAGCTCCGTAGCACTGTTGATGAGGCTGCCTAAGTAGACCATAAAATCGTTGATTGGCGAGCAGCAATATTGAGCAAACAGACCACCGGCAACGATGGTAAGCATAGGTGTGAGGATGATGTCTACGGGAGTCTTTTTGGATATCAGACCACCCAACTCTGCACCAATTATAATAGCCAGATATGAGCCTACGGGTCCTCCAAACTTATATCCTATGGCTCCGACAACAGCCGACGAAATCGTAACGAGCATATCACACTTGAGTCCCATAGCTATGGCTAAGCCTATGCAGGCTCCGACGAGCTGCGATGTGGCAGAGAGGGCTGAGGCTATCGGGGTGAGGAACTCCAGCGATGGAATCTTGGCTATCTGACTTATGATGAGTCCTAAGATGAGGGAGCAGAAGAGTCCCAATGCCATATGGCTAAGAGCATCTACGACATACTTCTGGAAGAGTTTACGAATCATAACACACCAATTTTGTTATACAAATATAGTAAGTTTTGGCTTTAGTTTGCGAAATTAAGACAAAATAGTTACATTTGTTTCTAATAAACATACTTAACCCGTAAGCAATGAAGAGAATTTTACTCGTATGTCTGTTTGTCGTTGCCGTCTTGTCGGTCAAGGCACAATCGTGGATTGACATCGGTCTGAGCGTACGTGCCGATTATCAGCACGATTGGAGTCACGATGACGCAGAGGATACAGGATTCAGAGGTAAGTACCTCAATCTGGATATCAATGGTCGCATAAGCGATGACTTCTCATTCTCGCTGCGTCAGCGACTGAACAAAGCTCCTACCTCGGACAACCCTTTCAACGCAACGGATTGGATTAACTTGACGTACAGGACTCGTCGCTGGGCAATAACGGCGGGTAAGATGGTATACGAGATGGGCGGTTATGAGTATTACAATGCTCCGATAGATATCTATTTCGCATCCCTCTTCTGGAATAACATTGCCTGCTATCAGTTTGGTGTGGCAGGAACATACACTACGGGCGACGGTAAGCACTCTCTGATGGCTCAGCTGACGCAGAGCCTCTATGCCGGCAATGTGGAGAAGTGGTTTTCGTACAACCTCTCGTGGGCAGGCTCGATAGGTGTGTGGCATACACGCTACTCAACGAACTTCGCTGAGTATGCCGATGGCAAATTTATCCACCACATAGTCTTGGGTAACCGCTTTGAGTTGGGACGGGTAGTGCTTGAGGCAGATTTCTTCCATAGGGCAAATCTCAGTGGTGACTACGCACTCGGTAAGAACTTTAGTGTGGTGGCGAAGGTTGTCTACGATGTGTCAGAGCGAGTAAGTCTCTTTGGAAAGGCTATCTATGACAAGAACAGCGACTCACAGCCATACGATATGAGCGTTGCTCCCGACACGGAGTATGTGCGATATGGTGGTGGCGTGGAGTTCTTCCCGATAAAGGGTAACCGCAATGTGCGTCTGCATCTGAATACCTATTACTCGCACGGCGACAACCCTCATCCGTCAAATCCTATCCGCCCTAATGGGCTTATCACCGATGTGGGTGTGACCTGGAAGATATCACTCCTTAAACGATAAGAGTTATGAAGCTGCTGAAACGATTATATAATGCCATACCCGCAGGTATCATCTGTCTGGTGATACTGGCTGGACTTTTTACCTATTTGGGTAGCAATATGGGTGTTGGCAATATGATAAACACCATTATGTATACAGCTCACGACCTGCTGCTGCAGACGGTTTTCTTCCTGATGGCGGTATGTGTGATAACGGGAGCTTTGGGACGTTTGTTTGTAGACTTTGGTGTGGTGACGCTTATGGAGCGACTGCTACGTCCCTTTATGAAACCTCTGTTTGGTCTGCCAGGTGCAGCATCACTTGGTGCTGTGGTGACATTCCTCTCGGATAACCCTGCGATAATATCGCTTGCCAAGGAGAAGGATTTCCAGTCCTACTTCAAGAAGTTTCAGTATATCTCCATCACCAACTTCGGAACGGCATTCGGTATGGGTCTGTTGGTCATCATCTATATGTTTGGTCAGGGATACTACGCCGAGCCATTGCTCGGTTTTGTAGGAGCAATATGTGGTGCGATAATCTCTACTCGTCTGATGCAACGATTTGTCGTCAGGGCGTATCCCGCTTATCGTGACGAGTGGGTGACAGCACACACCGAGCAGGAGGAGTCTCAGCCTCAGGAGCAGGCAAAAGAGCCACTCTTCCAGCGTATACTCAACGCCCTGCTTGACGGTGGAAAGAGTGGTGTGGATATAGGTCTTGCGATTATCCCCGGAGTGCTTATCATATCGACACTTGTGATGATTCTGACCTTTGGTGCTCCCGCTGACGGATATTCGGGCGGTGCTTACGAAGGTACAGAACTTCTGCCGTGGCTCGGAGCAAAGTGTCAGGTGGTTTTTGAGTGGCTGTTCGGATTTACCGATCCGCATCTCATTGCATTCCCTATCACAGCTCTGGGTGCTGTCGGTGCAGCATTGAGCCTTGTGCCGAGCTTTATCTCGGAGGGGTGGATTGATGGTAATGCAATAGCAGTATTTACCGCCATAGGTATGTGCTGGAGTGGTTTCCTGAGTACTCATACCGCAATGCTCGACACTTTGGGATATCGTAACCTTATCTCCAAAGCCATCTTGGCACACTTCATCGGAGGTATTGTAGCGGCTATCGTGGCTCATTGGTTGTATGAGCTCTACATCTTTATATTATAACAGAGCAGAGTGACAAACTAACTCTTGTTACACAACTTCCGACAAAAATGGCGTGTCTAAAAATTGTTAGACACGCCATTTATTTTGTGTGGTATTACCTGTTTATTACTTATCCATGTAGTATGACTCTCCCACATAATACTTACCATCGTACTCGTGGATGCTCATCGATACACATTTAGCTCTGTCTCCGTCTTGATAGAAATATGCATAGTAGGTTTTATCACCCAACATCTCCTTGGCAATATCCTCTCCTGCGGGAATCTTCTTGTTCTTTGAGTTAGCCGTATAATTAGGGTTGGCATTGAACTCATCAATCATATCATTGTAACGCTTAGCAGCCTCTTCTGCAGAATACATCTGATCATCAACAGGTATGATGATGATTCCCGTTGCCATACCGGTGCTGCGTGAATAATTAACGAGTAACTTTACCGTAAGTCCTCGATACTCTCCTTTAAGCAAATATCCCGTTTTGAAAATCGGAGCAAAGCCTTTCTCCATCAACTGCTCTTTTACAGTGTCGGCAAGGTCAATAACTTTAATCCCTTGAAACGTCAGTGGCTTCTCTTGTGCGTACAGGTTAGTTGTAATAAACAACGCTGCAATAATAGCTAAAAGCTTTTTCATAATGTGTAAATTTTAGTGTTACATAATCTCCTCACCAAAGAGTGTTGCCGAAGAACACCCCGTTACTTTCACTCGAACGTAGTCGCCCACCTTATGGTCGCCACGGTCAAACACTACAACCTTATTCTGTGAGGTGCGACCAAAGAGCTGTTTGTCGCTACGCTTTGACAGTCCCTCAACCAAGACCTCAAACTCCTTGCCCACATCACGCTTGTTGCTCTGCTCCGAGAGGCGATTCTGGAGGTTGATGATCTCCGTCAGACGGGCAGTCTTCACCTCGTCGGGTATATCATCGGGCATATGTCGCTGAGCGAAGGTGCCGGGACGTTCCGAGTATTTGAACATAAAGGCAAACTCGTAACCTACCTCCTCCATAAGTGACAGGGTGAGTTTGTGGTCCTCCTCCGTCTCGCCCGTGAAGCCGGCGATAAGGTCAGTCGTGATAGCACAATCGGGCATATAACGACGTATTGCGGCAATGCGGTCGAGATACCACTCGCGGGTGTACTTGCGGTTCATCTTCTCCAACATCACGGTAGAGCCTGACTGTGCGGGCAGGTGGATAGCCTTGCAGATGTTAGGCATCGATGCCATAACCTCCAGCAGCTTGTCGCTCATATCCTTTGGATGCGATGTGGCAAAACGTACTCTCAGCAGTGGCGATATCTCGGCTACAAGGCGTAGCAAGGTCGGGAAGTCAACATCGCCCGTACGGTAGGAGTTGACATTCTGACCGAGGAGTGTTACCTCGCGGTAACCATTCTCGAAGAGTGTGCGAGCCTCAGCGATGATGCTCTCGGCATCGCGGCTACGCTCTCTGCCTCGTGTGTAAGGTACGACGCAGTAGGAGCAGAAGTTGTCACAGCCACGCATAATGGCAATGTAGGCACTCACTCCGTTCTTGTCAAGGCGAACAGGTGCAATCTCGGCATAGGTCTCTTCGGTTGAGAGCAGAGTGTTGATACCTCTGCCACCACTCTCAGCCTCACGAACGAGTTTAGGAAGGTCGCGATATGCGTCTGGACCTGCAACAATGTCGACAGCTAACTCGCCCTCGGTAAGTTGCTCCTTGAGTCGTTCTGCCATACAGCCTATAACGCCTATGAGCAACGAAGGCTTCGCCTTACGCAGACGACGCATCTCGCTCAGACGGCCCCAGATACGCTGCTCGGCATTGTCGCGTATGGAGCAGGTGTTGATGAGGATGATATCCGCCTCGGCAATATTTTCCGTATAACAGAAACCCTCATCCTGCATAATAGAGACCACAATCTCGCTGTCGCCGACATTCATCTGGCAACCGTATGTCTCGATGAAGAGTTTCCTGCCCGAGTTGAGTATCGGGCGTAAATTATTAGTTTGAATCATCTCTGTGCAATATTATTCGACCACAGTATCCTTCTCTGGGAATGGTTTGAAGCCCTCGCCATAGGTGTCGTAAGCATCGGTTACGACAAGGAACGCCTTAGGGTCAATATGTTTAATTTTTCGTTGTACCTGTGAGAGCTGGCGACGCGAAACGACCAGAAATATCATCTCACGCTCAGCCATAGTATACATACCACGTGACTTGATGTATGTAGCACTGCGGTCAAGATCGTTGATGATAAAGTCACGCAGCTTGTCGTGCTCGTTGGTCACTATAAAGAGCAGCTTGTCGTATGATGCACCGTCGATGGCGTAGTCTATAACGCGTGACGATACATAGATACATATGAGCGAGTAGAGCGAGAGCTGCAGACCCTTGTCGATGGCGGCATCCTCAACGCCAATACCAAAGCCAATGACTGCAACACCTGCCATAACCACAAACGAGTCAGCCAGAAGCACTCCGTTAGAGAACTTTATCTTGGCAAAGCGGTTGAGAATCATAGCGATGATGTCGGTTCCGCCCGTGGTTGCGTTACTGCGAACAGCGAAGCCCAAGCCTATACCGATGATTGTACCGCCTAGGATTGAGGCGAGCATCAAGTCGTTCGAAAGGTCGATGATGCCACCTGCAAGCTGTGATGGATCGAGCGACTGCAAAGCCTCGCGTGTGGGGTAGGCGAGAGTCGATATGAGGTTCATCAGACCCGGGGTGAGCAGAGCCGCAAAGAGAGTGCGACCGCCAAACTCGCGACCGAAGAGAATCATAGCTGTGGTTAGCAATGGGATGTCGAACATATAGCCGAACGTTCCGACCTGAATGTGAGGGAAGATGTTGTGCAGCACGATACCCATACCGTAAACTCCTCCTGGCACAATGTCGTAGGGGTTGATGAAAAATACAAAGCCTATGGACATTATGGTACATCCAATGACGATTGACATCATATCACGCCACCAATTCCAGCTTGTGACGCTCGATTTGAACTCTTTGATAAGTGACATATTAAGTTGTTTAAATATTTCTGGGTGTAAAGATAATATTTTTTTCAAAAATAAAAAGTGCCGAGGGTCTTAGTCTCGTAAAATATCTCGCAGAAGATGCCCTCGGTGGGGTGAAAGTGGCGAGTCGCAAAATGGGCTTTATAGGGGTGAAAGATGGTTATTTTGCCACCGAAACAGCTCTTTTAACCACAAAAGCTACCTCTTGCAACACCTATCGGCTCTTAATCACATTATTTTTGTCAAGTCGCGAAAATAGCCGATTTTTGCACCCGAAAAAGGCTGAATCACCCGAGTCGAAAAACGATTTATATCGGTTAGATTTTGTCTGCTAAATAAATTTTATTACATTTGTAAGACGTAACCATTTACAAGATGCACTTTTTGTGCTATTGTAACGCCGATGTATAACTAAAAATTTATTGGAAATTATGGAGTTTATCAATATCGCAAACTGGAGTATTATTACCTATTATTGTGTAATCACGATGCTTATCATAGCCTACGTGCTTGGCTCAATTCCAAGTGCTGTGTGGATTGGCAAGAAGTATTATGGTATCGACATACGTGAGCACGGTAGCAAGAATGCCGGCACAACTAATATGCTTCGTGTGCTGGGTAAGAAGGCTGCACTTCCGGTTTTCGTTTTGGACTTCTTCAAAGGTTTTACCGCTGTTGTTCTTGTCAATCTGTTGAAAGCCGATGCCGAGATTTCGGTGGCGTGGCTCATCAATCTGAAGATATTGGCAGTCTTCTGTGCTGTGATAGGACACATCTTCCCTATATTTGCAAACTTCAAGGGCGGTAAAGGCGTTGCGACAATGGTCGGTGCAGTGATGGGTATCAACCCTCCTGTTGTGCTGCTCTGTTTCGCTGTATGGATGATTATGTTTGTTATGTTCCACTATGTGTCGTTGGCATCGATGACTGCGGGATGTTCATTCCCTGTGCTGGTGCTTATCAGCCAGTCGACGTGGTGGATGCGTACCGATGATGTGTCGGTGACCTATATCGTTTTCTCGTTCGTGGTAGCTGTATTGCTCATATGGACCCACCGCAAGAACATACGTCGTCTGATGGATGGCACGGAGTCGAAGATTTTTATTTGGAAGAAGCCCGATGAGGAGGGTGACAGTATCCATTGCAAGTATCAGGATGACGACCACACCAATAACCCAAAGGCGTAGCGAAGACAGAGAGAATAGGGTAGAATAGAATAGTAGAGAATTTTGTAGAATAGAATATGTTACAAGACAATTTAATTAAGATGTACGAGGCGAGCTTCCGTGAGCATCACTCACTGACCGCCTTGACCGATTATTTCAGCAAGGAGTCGTTGACTTACTTGCAGATGGCGGAGAAGATTGCCAAGTTGCACATCCTTTTGGAGCAGACAGGTATCAAGCCCGGCGATAAGGTTGCACTCATTGGTCGCAATAATGTGAATTGGTGTGTGGCTTATATAGCATCAATCAGCTACGGAGCAGTCATCGTTCCTATCCTTCAGGACTTCAACCCTGCAGCCGTAGAGAATATCATCACCCACTCTGAGAGCCGTATTCTGTTTGCCGGCGAGAACTTCTGGCAGCAGTACGATGCTGACCGTATGCCACTTCTGGAGGCTACGTTCACTTTGGTAGATTTTAGTATTCAGTATCAGAAGGAGGATGTGACAATCTATGGTGAGGTGGCTGAGAAGCTGGATACGCTCTTTACTGAGAAGTATCCTTCAGGCTTTGGTGTTGATGACATCAAGTTTGCCGACGTGCCTAATGAGAATATGATTCTGTTGAACTACACATCTGGCACAACGGGCTCATCTAAGGGTGTTATGCTCTCGGTAAATAACCTTACGGGAAATATGGTCTTTGCACGCGATATGGTCAATCCTCTTACGGGTGGCAAGTATTTCTATGCGGGTGGTCGTTCCCTCTCGTTCCTTCCTTTAGCTCACGCCTACGGCTGTGCTTTCGACTTCCTGGCTCAGTTGGTTGTCGGTGGTCATATCACACTTCTCGGTAAGATGCCATCGCCAAAGATTTTGGTGGATGCTATGCAGA
>JAEIGA010016058.1_pt1 | contig 11397 bp, 6 predicted proteins | sample 9270691 | NCBI WGS metagenome assembly JAEIGA01 (sample SAMN17057246, study PRJNA624740) | gut metagenome | biome: biome; isolation source: fecal sample | host: Bos grunniens | place: China: Xizang | collected 2019
AGTGAACTGCGTTCCTTGTCGAAAGCGAGTGCAAAGGTACAGCTTTTTTTTGAACTACAAAACTTTTTGAAAGAAAAATTTTAAGGGATTTTTCGTATTCTCATTTATTGCATTGACAATCAATATAATAAACACATCTAAAAGTTATTAACAGGTTTTGGAGGTTATTAACAATCGCCTGTTTATACCTATATATATTATATAAAAGCATTACACCCAAGCAAGAGGAGCAACCAGAGAAAAACATAACTTATATAGCTAAAAAAATCACTTATATATAGAATAGAGAGAAAACAGGGAGTCCAGACTATTTTTCGCCATGACATAGTATACACAAGCCAACAACAGTATCACTTTAACATACACGCAAATACGCATATTTTTAGTGCAAATTTAGTGCAAATAAGTCAAAAGGACAGTTATTCCGGATAGCCCACAAGGGGGTCTAAATTGTTAATTATTGTTTAATATTCAAGCGATTGCGAACAAAAAGAACTATTCGAATGTTACATAGACGTGTTTTTCATAGTAATAGATTTTACCGGACACATCCACTTGTGACAAGCCGATGTCCGAACGGGCAAAAGCGTTTGCTCGGCCAAGAAAGTCTTACCCTCTCCCCTGGGGTAAGACTTTTTTAATACCCAGAAGGTCACAGATGCAACAAATCACCAGCACGAAATTCTGAGTAGGCATCCCCCATAACCTCTGCAAAAGTCCTACGGGCGACACTGCCGGTACAATGGCCCGTAAAGAGCTTTAGGCCAAGAGAAGAAGCACGATGCGCCAAGAGATTAAGCTCCTGTTCAGACTCGTAAGAGTGGTGCTCGTCGGAATCGAGAAGATGCAATCCTCCAACAAAATGTGTAACATTCCTGCCACGCAAAGCGTTCAGAATATTCATCAGCCCACAATGAGTACAGGGTGACAGCACTTTCAGAGCCTCACCATCGGATATGCAGACCGACATTTCATGCGAAAAATCATCACATTCACCATCTGCCAGCAGCGTTACATTAGCTTTAGGCAACGGATAGTTTAAAGGCACATTGCAAAGCAACGACACACCCGGTGTGATATTCACATTTTCATCAACAAAAACAAAACGTTCTTTATAAGTCTGAAACAGGGCACCATCAATGGAAATATCGCGCAAAGCACCCCGACGAGTGGAATAAAAACGCTTACCCACTGCCGAAGAGGAGAGATAGACGACAGCCTTGTTATTCATTGAAAGAAAAGCAGATAGTCCACCCGTATGGTCGGAATGAGCATGGGAGAGAATCAAATAATCCACATCGGACACATCGACACCCAAGCGACAGGCATTCTCGGCAAACAGCGAGGAAGCACCTACATCCAGCAAGAACCTCTTATTGTCGGAAGTAAAGAAAAAAGAGAGACCATGCTCTGCCACCACCCCAGTATCGGGAGCAGAAAAGTTATCTACCAATACCCGTAATTGCACACCCATATATGATAATTTTTTTTAACACATCAACTCTTTCCAGAACAAAATCCTTCTGCGAAAGCACAAATATACCACAAGCAACATACAAAACAAAACAGAATGCCACAGAAAATAGACACCTCATCGGAATGCGAATATTTTCACATATATAACATTATTTAAGCAAAAGAGACTTCACATTTTATGCCATATTTATTATTTTTGCCATTAATTATGGAGTACTGTAGCCGGGAAACACAAAAGCCATGTATTCCACGCAGAGAACAATTGTCGAATGTAAATACTTTTATTATGAAAAATTATACCCCTCCCATCGGAGAAAGCATGCTCAAAGCATGGGCTTTCAGACTTTTAGCACTGTTATTCGTGCTATCTCCCGGCATTAATGCTCAAAGCACCAAAGCCGAAGTTTCAGACTCAGTCTACTACGTACACAGTAACAATGGCGAGGGAGTCTACGCACTACCCGACTCGTTGGTGAAGTCGTACATAAAGTCAACTTACTACCACAGATTCTACCTGTTGAACGACAGCTGTATCTCGTTCATGGTACGCGATGTCGATTCTATAACCCGCACAATGAACGATTTTCCCAAATTCACATCGTTCAAAATTAACAACAAATACAACTACGACCTCGACAACGACGTCTATTGCGTGATAGACGGCGACAAGATTTACGGCGACATGGGATCTATGATAGGCAAAGACCTTCGTCCTTCGTTCGAAACAGACAGAGAAGCACTCGTTTACGTCGACACCACCCTTCAGCAAACACGCACATCCCGAGTACGTTTCGACAAGCCCGTGAAATACTTTGTTGCAGGCAAGACATCGGGCGTGGTGCTTGACAGACGCTTCGTCAAGGCCATCAACAACGAAGACCAGCTTGACGAAATTGCGCTGAACGAAGAGATGCTTTACACCAATGCCCCCACGGTGACCAGCAACTCGCTGGACAAATTGGTGGACGGCGACCCAACAACATTCTACCACTGCACAAGTTCTGCCGACAGAGGCACCTACGAAGTGCTGCCGCTGGATTCATGCCCTTGCATAGAAATCACACTGCGCGAACCCATCAGAGAATTTGCTTTCTTCTATCAGACACGCGCAGACACCGACCAACGTCAACCGTTGGCATTCAACATTTACGTCAGCAAAAACGAAATAGATTGGAAACTGATAGCCTCATACGACGAAGATGACGGAATACCAGCCACAGGCGCAAACGCGACATTCCTTTCGCCAATGATGGATGCAGGAGATAAATACGACTACATCAAGATAGAGATGACAAAAAGTAACTACAAGAACTATCTCTGTCTGGCCGAATTGAAACTTTATCAACCCTACTACGACGGAACAGAACCCAAGAAAGACTACTATCAGTATTTTGTACGTTCACTGGGACGCGAATACACCGTTGACCTCTCGTTCCGCGCCGACAAAGCAGATGTTCCCCGCATCGACATCAACATCGACGGCGGATATACAGTAACCAGCCGCGACTACTGGTTGAAGGGAACATTCAAGCTCACCGGCAACGGCATGTACGAATCGGTTGAGGACTCGGTGCAGATTAAAGGTCGTGGAAACAGCTCATGGGGCTGGCGCAAAAAGCCATACACCATTAAGTTTGCCGAAAAGATAAAGCTCTGCGGACTGCGCAAGGGTAAACGTTGGAATCTGATGTCGAACTACCAGGATGTGACAGAGATGATGAATGCCACCATCTTCAAGGCAGGACGCATGGCACGCGCTCCCTATCAGCCCCACAGCATCCCCATCGAACTTTACGTAAACGGCAGCTACTACGGATGCTACACACTGACCGAACATGTGGGCATACACAACAACTGCGTGGACGAGGATGACTACTCGCAGATGCTGGAGCTTGACTCTTACTACGACGAGACATACAAGTTCAAGTCGATGTACTACAACCTCCCCGTCAACGTCAAGAACCCCGACCTCGACGATCCCGAATGTCCCCAGACACTGAGAGAGATTGAAAAGGAATGGGGCAACTTCGAGGATGTCCTCAGACGCGACAAAGACCTCTCGGGTGTATTCAGTGTCGACTCATTTGCCACCTTCATGCTGATGAACGACCTCTGCGGAAACACCGAGCTCAACCACCCCAAGAGTACATTCCTTTACAAGCCCACCGGCACCACCCGATATATTTTCGGCCCCGGATGGGACTTCGACTGGGGTTTCGGCTACCAGATGTACGGTTCATACTTCAAGAGCTATCAGTACAGAACCATCAGAGCCTTCACCGGCGGAGGAACAACATTCTTCCAGGCACTCATGGAACACGAACAGATAATAGAGGCCTACTACAAAGTGTGGAAAGAATTCATCGAGAACGACGGTGTAGACGAACTTCTCAACTGGATGGATGACTACTACGCGTACGCACAGCCCTCGTACCAGCACAGTGCAGACAGAGGTCTGGCAAACTATTCATACGCATCGTACTTCGAGGAGTTCAAAAACTGGATACGTAACCGCGTCGATTACATCGAAGCCAACCTCACTGTACCCACAAGCATCGACAATGGCGAAACACCCCAGTGGGACGACAAGGAAGAGATGTCAAACGGCATGATAGTACGCGTAGTCAACGGAATGTTGAAAATAGAGTCGACAGTGGAAACAACGCTCGACATCTTCCGCGTAGACGGCACCAAGGCCGGAGAGATAGAGGTGGGTATTGGAGAGAACATCTACCCCCTTGCACCTCGCGGCCTCACCATAATAAACGGCAAACGCATATACATGAAACCTTTGTAACAGTAGAGGAAACATGGCACAAATCAAGGAAAAAATGCTGAAAACAATATCCTGCTCACTTGTGGGAGCGGCAGTGCTGCCCTTTGCAGGATGTCAGAAGAAGGCCGAAGAGGCCAGAATGAATATACTCTTCATAATGTGCGACGACCACTCGTACCAGACAATCAGTGCGTACGACACACGATTCATCAGCACACCCAACATCGACCGCATAGCCAACGACGGAGTGAGGTTCGCAAACAGTTTCGTAGCAAACTCGTTGAGCGGCCCAAGCCGCGCCTGCATGCTTACCGGTAAGCATAGCCACACAAACGGCTTCACCGACAACACCCGACAGTTCGACGGTACACAGCAGACATTTCCCAAACTGCTTCAGGCAAACGGCTACGAGACAGCAGTCATCGGCAAATGGCACTTGGCCACCACCCCGACAGGATTCGACCACTGGGACATACTCATCGGACAAGGATATTACTATAACCCGGTGTTCATCAGCAACGGCAAAGAGCTGCAGCGTCAGGGATATGCCACAAACATAACCACCGACCTTGCCATCGAATGGCTTGACAGCATACGCAACCAGGAGAAGCCCTTCTGTCTGTTGTTGCACCACAAGGCACCCCACCGGACATGGATGCCCGACACGTGCGACTTCGACCTTTTCAGCGACAGCACATTCCCTTTGCCGGCAAACTTCTACGACAACTACGAAGGCCGTCAGGCTGCCGCAGCACAGGAGATGTCGATAGCCAGGGACATGGACCTTGTCTACGACCTGAAACTTGCCGACAAAGAGAACGAAATACACTCGAGCAAAGAGCTTGAGGCAATGGGACGCGAACTATACGCAAGGATGGACTCGGCCCAAAAAGCCGCATGGGACGCACACTACGACAAAGTAATAGCAGACTTCAAGGCACGCGGACTCACTGGCGATGCCCTGACAGAGTGGAAATACCAGCAATACATGCGCGACTATCTGCGCGTGATAACCTCGATAGACCGCAACGTAGGTCGCGTACTCGACTACCTCGAAGAGAAGGGGCTCGACAAGAACACCCTTGTGGTCTACACATCGGACCAGGGATTCTACATGGGCGAGCATGGATGGTTCGACAAACGCTTCATGTATGAAGAGTCGTTCCGCACACCCCTGCTGATGAGACTACCCGGCGGAGCCAAAGGCATAAACAGCGAACTGGTGCAGAACATCGACTACGCCCCCACCTTCCTCGAAGCAGCAGGTATCGAAATACCTGCCGACATTCAGGGAGAATCGCTGCTGCCGCTGCTGAAAGGCGAAGCCGAACTTGAAGGCCGCGATGCCCTCTACTACCACTACTTCGAGTACCCAGCCGAACACATGGTAAAAAGACACCACGGCATACGCACCGACAGATACAAGCTCATACATTTCTACAACGACATAGACGTGTGGGAACTCTACGACCTGCAGAACGACCCCAATGAGATGAACAACATCTACGGGCAGGAGGGTACAGAGCAACTGACACAGGAGCTGAAACAACAGCTTGCCGAGCTACAAAAGAGATACGGCGAGGAGGAATATATAACAGAGTAAGCGACCAGAACAATGAAAAGCAATCGCAGGAATAATATTCATCTGACTGACGTTGTGAAGATGCGGCAACAGTCCGCCTTCATGACAATGGCAAAGCCGGTCGGAGCAATGTGCAACCTCGATTGCAACTATTGTTACTACCGCGACAAGGCAGAGATATACGAGTCGCCACGCACCACAATGAGCGACGAAGTGTTGCAGGAATACATCAAGCAGTACCTTGACGAAGTGCAGTTGCCCGTAGTGACATTCTGCTGGCACGGCGGCGAACCGCTGCTGGCCGGCATCGACTTTTTCCGCAAAGCACTGACACTGCAACAGAAATATGCCGGCAACCGCAAGATAGAGAACACCCTTCAGACAAACGGCACACTGCTCGACGATGAATGGTGCCGATTCTTCCGCGAGAATGAATTTCTCGTAGGAGTGTCAATAGACGGGCCACGCGACATACACGACGCCTATCGCCACGACTGCAGCGGCGCACCCACCTTCGACAAGGTAATGAGAGGCATCGAACTGCTGCGAAGCCACGGCGTGGAATACAACATACTTGCCACCATAAACGCAGCAAGCAAAGGGCGCGGAGCCGAGGTTTACAGATTCCTGCGGCAGCTGAGCCCCTATATACAGTTCCTGCCGGTGGTAGAATATGTCAGACAGCGCGACAGCGAGGGCAAACGTCCCCTGATAGTATCGCCCGACGCAGAGGAGAGCGAACAGGCACCATGGTCTACAACAGCCGAAGAATTCGGGCAGTTCATGTGCGACGTATTCGACGAATGGGTGGTGAACGACGTAGGAAGCTGTTTCGTGCAACTGTTCGACATAACACTTGCCAACTGGTGTTCGGTGCAACCATCGCTGTGCGCCTTCTGCGAGACCTGTGGCGATGCACTGCTGGTGGAACACAACGGCGATGTCTACCCATGCGACCACTTCGTCTACCCCGAATACCGCCTGGGCAACATCAGAAGCAGCACACTCGCCACAATGTACCGCAGCGACGAGCAACGCTGCTTCGGGCGCGACAAGCGCGAAGCACTGCCGATGGAGTGCAAACGATGCACCTACAGTTTTCTGTGCCGGGGCGAATGTCCCAAACACCGCTTCGCAACAGCGAAAAACGGCGAACCCTATATGAACGCTCTGTGCGAAGGCTATAAAAAGTTCTTCCGTCACAGCGACCCCTACATGAGATATATGAAAATGTTATTACAAAAAGAGCGTCCGCCCATGGAAGTCATGCAAATGGCAAGGCAACGCATAAACCCGCAATAAATAGAATTATGGAAAGAAAATTTGTACTGCCCAAAGTTGGCGAATTTTCTGCATCAGTGTCAGTAGACAGCATTTGCAGATACGAAAAAGTCCCCACCAGCATTCTTCCCACAGAAATGGATGGAGCCAAATATGCCGCATCACTCGTAGTTGATGCTATAAACGAGCACAAAAGCGACAAGAAATTTGTCCTCGGACTCTCGACCGGACGTTCACCCATCGGCCTCTATAAAGAGTTGGTGAACATGTACAAAGAGGGCAAGGTAAGCTTCAAGAATGTAGAGGTCTACAGCCTCGACGAGTTCTACCCCATGGCGCCCAACTCGCCCCAGAGTCGCAACTACAGAATCCACGAAGAGTTCCTCAACTACGTGGATATTGCACCCGAAAACGTGCACTTCCCTGACGGCACAGTCCCCATGGACGAGGTAAACGCCTACTGCGAATCAATTGAACACAAAATCAGCGGCAAGATCGACCTGATGATTATGGGTGTAGGCGAACAGGGTCAGGTAGGTTTCAACGAACCCGGAAGTTACGCAAAATCAACAACCCGTCGTGTACAGCTGAGCTACAGCACCCGCAAGAAACAGGACACTTTCTTCTCGAACCCCCTCGAAGTACCCAAGATGGCCATCACCATGGGACTAAACACCATAATGAAAGCCAAGCGAGTGGTACTCATCATTTGGGGCGAGGACAAAGCCAAGATTGCATACAACCTTATCGAAGGCATTGAGAACGAGAACATCCCAGTAACATGCCTCCAGGGACACAACGACATGCACGTCGTACTTGACGAGAACTCGGCACAGGAACTTACACGTGTAAAGACCCCATGGCTCATTGCCCCCCCCGTTGAATGGAGCGATAAGCTCATCCGTAAAGCTGTACTTTGGCTATGCGAAACTGTCGACAAACCCATTCTCAAGCTCACCAACCAGGACTACGTGAAGAACTCACTCACTGACCTGCTGGAGCGTGTAGGCTCATACGACAACATAAACATCAAGGTATTCAACGACATACAGCACATAATTTCGGGCTGGCCCGGTGGAAAACCCAACACCGACGACTCAACACGTCCCGTACCCTCGAACCCCTACCCCAAGAGAATCATCATCTTCTCGCCCCACCCCGACGACGATGTAATCTCCATGGGTGGAACATTCAACCGCCTTGTACAGCAGGGACACGACGTACATGTGGCCTACCAGACATCGGGCAACGTGGCTGTGTACGACGATGTAGTGTTGCAGAACATCGACACAGCGCGTGAGATGGGATTCGGCGACATCTACGAAGATATAAAATCTGTCATTGAGTCGAAAAAGACCGGTTCGCCCGAACCCCGTCGCCTGCTTGAGATTAAGGGTGCCATCCGCCGTGCCGAGGCACGCGCAGCCTGCCGCACACTAGGCCTCGACGACAGAACAAACGCACACTTCCTCAACCTCCCCTTCTACGAAACAGGAGGCATAAAGAAGGGCGAACTCACAGAAAAGGATATCGACATTGTAGTCGAGCTCATGCAGAAGGTGAAACCCCATCAGATATATGCTGCCGGCGACCTCACCGACCCCCACGGCACACACCGCGTATGCGTTGAGGCAGTGCTTCGCGCCTTCGACAGACTGAAGGACGAGGAGTGGGCAAAGGAGTGCCATATATGGCTCTATCGCGGCGCATGGCAGGAGTGGGATCTTGCAGTGGCAGACATGGCAGTACCCTTGAGCCCTGCCGAAATGATAAGAAAGCGTCACGCCATCTTCCGCCACCTGTCGCAGAAGGACATTGTACCCTTCCCCGGCGAGGACTCACGCGAATTCTGGGAGCGTGCCGAAGAGCGCATGCAGAACACTGCACACATTTTCGACAAGATAGGACTTCCCGAATATCAGGCAATCGAACTTTTTGTAAAACTATGCTAAAAATCAGGCTGTGAAAAAACATACATTTTACGGTTACATACTCACAATTTTTCTCGCCGCCATTGCAATATGCTCGTGCGGTGAGAAAAAAACAACCATCGAAGCACGCAACTCTGCAATATATGTGAACGACACGCTGAAGGTGATTACATCTGCCGAGGTCGACTATGCACGCATCCCGCGCGAATATTGGGAACACCGTCTCGAAAACATCCGCTGCATGGGAGTAAACACCATTACAGTGAAAATTCCCTGGATGTTGCACGAGCCACAGGAGGGCATGTTCAACTTCGAAGGAATGAACGACGTGAAAGCCTTCTGCAGCATAGCCAAGGAGAAGGAACTGCTTGTGTGGTTGCACCTGGGCCCCTACGTAGGCGCCGAGTGGGACATGGGCGGCATGCCCTGGTGGCTGCTCAACGTCAATGGCATCAGACTGCGCAGCAACAACAAGCCATTCATGCAGCATGTCGAACGCTATTTCGATGCACTTGGCAAGGAGCTTTCGGGCTCGCTCTTAGACAATGGCGGTAACATCGCATTCATACAGATAGAAGAGTCGCAAGGCATTGAAAAAGCCGACAAGGGCTACCTGCAAGCCGTGTACGACTGCGCAAAAAAAGCCGGATTCAACAGCGGACTGATGTTTACGGCAGCAACAAAGAACAACTTCATGGTGACAGCGCTCGACAGCGCATTCATCTCGCTCGACATCGACTCGCGTCAAAAAGCCGACGAACACTTCACCGGAGTGCTTAAATACCGCTACGATGCACCCCTCGTATGCTCGTCGCTCGGTGGGGACTACAAAACCGTATGGGGCGGCGAGAGTGCAGCACGCAACTGGAACAAGGTATTCATGCGCATGTTCGAAATGCTGGAAAAAGGAACCTCGGTAAGCATCAACGGAATGGTAGCCGGAACATCCTTCGGACATACCGCCGGAGCATCGATGGCCGACGGCAACTACAAGCCCTACGTCACCGTACACAACAGCGACGGACTGCTGAAACTGTGGGGAGGAGTCGACGACGAATTCTACAAAAAATTCCGCCGCACAATCTTCACCTACGCACAGGAGGACAACAAAAGACAGGACAATCCGCGCCCTGCACCCAACCTTTCATCGTTCCCCGAACGAAAAGTGGTAGAGGTTGCACCCCTGTTCGACAATCTGCCCGAACCCACCGAAGCACAGAGTCCCAAGACCATGGAACAGCTGGGCTACGGCTACGGCGCAGTGCTCTACACCACCCTGCTGCCCGAAGTTGCAGAAGGCACAAAGTTGCTTCTGCCCGGCGTACACGACTATGCGCAGGTATTTATAAATGACACACCTGTGGGACACATCGACAGACGCGAAAACAGTTCAGAGCTGACATTGCCCAAGATAGCAGAAGGCGCAAAGCTTGAAATTCTGGTAGATGCAACCGGACGCGTTGCCGACGTCAAAGGCTACAAGGACTACAAAGGTCTTACCGAAAAGATTGAATTGCAGACAGCCGACGGCAACAAAAAGGAGTTACAAAACTGGAAGATGTACTCGTTGCCCGCAGAATACTCATTTGCATCATCGCGCAACTATCAAAAATGCGAAAATGAGAAACGCCCCGGTTACTATCGCACCACATTCAAGAAATCCGGCGAAGGCGACCTCTATCTATACATGGGCGCATGGGGCAAAGGCGAAGTGTGGCTCAACGGCAAATCGTTGGGACGCTACTGGCACTGCGGTCCACAGTACACACTATATGTACCCGGATGCTGGCTGAAAGAGGGCGACAACGAACTGGTCATTCTCGACCTGATAGGCCCAACCGAAGCAGTAGTAAAGGGTATCGACTATTCATTCATGTAAATCAACGTCTTACAACGAGAAAAACACCAACATCAGTGTGGGCGTGCATTTGTTTGCACGCCCACACTGATGTTATTATATGCCATCTTTCTATTCTTTTTTATGTAAAAAAGAATTATAGGTACAAAAATGTAGTATATTAGCGACAAGAAACTTTATTTGTGTCTGGCATAGTAGGTTTCAATAAAAATACAGAAGTAAATATGAATAATCATGAAAAAAGCTGTTGTTTTTATTTTCGTTTTATCACTATTGGTTGCATGCAGTTCCCATCGTAAAGATTATAGTTACCTTTACACCAAAGAAAGCAAATATGATATTAGCAAAGATGTAGTATCTCCTTATATCGGTAGATGGAATTGGGTCTATTACAATCTTAGTAAAGGAGAGTGTATAACTATGGATATTGGCGAACGAAATGATTCATTGATGATAACATTATCTTATACACTTAATCAAGCAAGATTTGTAG
>JAEIGA010016059.1_pt1 | contig 11397 bp, 11 predicted proteins | sample 9270691 | NCBI WGS metagenome assembly JAEIGA01 (sample SAMN17057246, study PRJNA624740) | gut metagenome | biome: biome; isolation source: fecal sample | host: Bos grunniens | place: China: Xizang | collected 2019
AACTGGATGAATAATATCCTTGACTGGTGCATCTCCCGTCAGCTCTGGTGGGGACACAGAATTCCCGCCTTCTATTGCGACGGGTGCGGTCATATGGAGGTTTCTAAAACCGATATTGACACTTGCCCGAAGTGCGGAGGCAAGGTAAGGCAGGAGGAGGACGTTCTTGATACATGGTTCTCCTCGGCGCTCTGGCCCTTCTCCACTCTCGGCTGGCCCGATAGCACAGAGGACCTCAAGCGTTACTATCCCACCTCAACCCTCGTAACGGGTTATGATATCATAACCTTCTGGGTGTCGAGAATGATATTCTCGGGACTTGAGCATATGGGCGAGAAGCCCTTCTCAACCGTTCTTATACACGGTCTTGTAAGAGATGCAAAGGGCAGGAAAATGTCCAAATCACTTGGCAACGGTATTGACCCCTTGAAGGTAATCGAGGAGTATGGCGCAGATGCGCTCCGCTTCGCACTTGCAACGGGTAATGCCCCCGGAAACGATATGCGATTCTCCGACGAGAAGATAGAGTCCGCAAGAAACTTTGCGAACAAGCTCTGGAACGCTTCAAGATTCGTTCTTATGAATTTGTCGGATAACGACGAGGAGCTTCTCTCTCTTCCCGAGGCGAGTGAGCTTGCAATAGAGGATAAATGGGTGCTATCCAAGTTTAATGCTCTTGTAAAGAGCGTTACGGAAAATATGGAGAACTACGAGGTAGGAGTTGCTCTTGCGGAAATATATTCCTTCACCTGGGATACCTTCTGCGATTGGTATATTGAAATGGCAAAGAGCCGTATATTTATGACAGGCTCCGAGGAAGCAAAGGTAGCTATGCGTGTTCTGGTTTACACTCTCACGGGTATTCTTAAGCTCCTCCATCCCTTCATGCCCTTCATTACCGAGGAAATTTATCAGGCTCTTCCTCACGAGTGCGAGTCTATTATGGTTTCCTCCTATCCTACCTATGATGAGAAGCTCGTCTTCCCTGCAGAGGTTGTTGATTTGGAGAGAATTATCGGTTGCATTACCGCTATCCGCGCTCGCAGAGCCGAAATGAATATCGCTCCCTCAAAGAAGGCTAAGCTCTACGTTGTTACCAAATATGAGGACAGCTTCAGAAATGCAAGTAAATTCCTTGAAAAACTTGCCTCTGCCTCCGAGGTTATCCTTGCCGATAACTATACCGACGGAGATGCGGTTTCCATCGCAACCGATGCGGGTAACCTATACATTCCCCTTGCTGAGGTAATAGATTTCGAGAAGGAAAGAATAAGACTTGAAGGGGAAATGAAGAAGAACGACGAGGAAATTTTCCGTCTTGAAAAGAAGCTTTCCAACGAGGGCTTCGTAGCCAAAGCTCCTGCCGCAGTCGTAGAAGGCGAGAGGGCGAAGCTTGAAAAGTATAAGGAAACCAAAAAAGCTCTTACTGAGGCTCTTGCAAAGCTTAAATAAGCGGCAAAATCCGACTAAAGCTTTAAAAAACGAGGAATTTTAATGAAATTTAAGTTTAATCCCGAGAGGGAAGAGGAAATAAAGGAACAGATACTGAAAAGGGTCGTCTTTTCCGGCAGCTTTGAAGATACGCCTGAAAACCGTATCGTAAATATCCCCGATGGAATAGAGGAAATTGCGGAAAACGCATTCAGGAATTTTTCCTGCCTTGAGGAAATCAATTTTCCCTCAACGCTTAAGAAGGTTTCTGCATCTGCCTTTTCGGAGTGTAAGAATCTGCGTGCGGTGAGAATGAATTCGGGACTTTCGGAAATTCTTGACGAGGCGTTTGCTTTTTGCCCCTCTCTTACCGAGGCTATTATTCCCGACAGCGTAAAGAGAATAGGCGGCGGCGCCTTCGAGGGCTGCGCCGCTCTCTCAAAGCTGAAGCTACCCGAGGAGTGTGAAATGATAGGTGCGGGAGCCTTTGCCTTTTGCTTCAACTTAAAGCACGTAGAGATACCCGACAGCGTTATTCTCGTGGAGTTTAACGCCTTTGCCTCCTGCTTTTCTCTTGAAGGAGTAAAGCTTTCTTCAAATATGGGGCTTATAGACGAATCAACCTTCGAGGGCTGTCGTTCCTTAGTGTCCGTTGACCTTCCACCGAGGCTTGTGAAAATAGGAAGAAGAGCCTTTTCGGGCTGCTCCTCTCTTCGTGAGCTGATTTTGCCAATATCTCTGCGTGAGATAGGCTTCGATGCCTTCGCCTCATGTACCTCGCTCCTCAGATTAGCTATTCCGAAGGACCTCAGGGAGATAGAGGACGAGGACGCCTTTTCGGGCTGTGACAGTTTGACAGAGATAACCTTTGCGGGTAGCCGCGAGGGGTGGGAGGCGCTTTGTCGGGGAAAGGCCCTCAATATACAAAGGTCTGACCTTACCTATTCGGTACCTAAAATAACCTTTTTGGATTTGAAAAATGAAATATAAATGCCTGGTTTTGGACCACGACGATACGGTGGTAAACAGTACCGCTACCATACATTATCCCTGCTTTTTAGAGTATTTAAAGCTGACACGCCCCGGGGCTGAAGGGAATTATACTCTGGAGAGCTATCTTTCTAAGAATTTTGACCCCGGAGTCGAGCATCTTTTTCTCACGGAGCTTGGAATGAGCGAGGAGGAGTTCTCCCTGGAGCAGAAATATTGGAGCGAATACGTAAAAAGTCATATTCCCGAGTCCTATGCGGGAATGAAGGAAATAATAGAGAAATTTAAGTCAAAGGGTGGCATAGTAGCCGTGGCGAGTCACTCATACGTAAAGTATATTGAGCGTGACTACCGTGAAAACGGCTTGCCCCTGCCCGAGGAGATTTATGGGTGGGATTTGCCAAGAGATAAGCGTAAGCCTTCCCCCTTTGCGCTCCTTGACCTTATGGAGAAATACTCTCTTTTGGGGAAGGATATCCTCGTTGTTGACGACCTGAAGCCCGGATATGATATGGCAAAGGCGGCGGGTGCCGATTTTGCCGCCGCAGGCTGGGCGTATGACGTTCCGGAGATAGAGGAGTCAATGAGAAACAGCACTGCGACTTATTTGAAAAGCGTGAAGGAGCTTTACACTCTTCTCTTCGACGAATAACGAGCAGACGTTTAAGAGAAAAATCGGCAAGGCTTAGGGAAGGCGGTCTCTACCAAACCACTATACCCGATTATATTACACCTGCCCTATGTAATACTATTAAAATTCGCCTTTTTAAAAATTGTTGTTGATTTATTTTAAAATATATGTTATCATTTAACTTGGAAAGAAAGGAGTGATTACCATAATTAACCTTAAGCTTTTTAACAGCGCAGGAGAGCTTAAATTCAAGGCGTACGGCTCCGAGATAGACGTTCGATATAACGGAGAGTATGAGGAGGGTGACAAGTGGCGCATCGAGCTTTGCGACAGTGATTTTATGAAGCTGGCTCTTGACCCCACTATGGCGGAGTCCATAATTTACGTGCCCGACCGTATTTTTGAATTTAAAATCCCCTTTGGCGCAGAGCGCACCGCTTGTTATGACAAGGAGGCGTTTTCGGGCGAGAGCCACAGAGTAAAGGTTTCTGAGCCTGACAATGCTGAAATTTACGCCGAGCGAGTTATTTCTCTTAATTCCCACGACAGGCGCCACGTAGGAAAATATTTTCCCCACGCAGATGCGAATTTCGTAACACGTGAGTCGCCCTGCTTCTTTGAGAGAAACACCATTGACGGTGTTTGTCAGAATGAGAATCACGGCAATTATCCCTATCATTCCTGGGGCGGCGGACTCAGGGAGGACCTTGAGCTTTATATCCATTTCGGATGTGAGGTTCTTGTGAAGGATATAATACTTTATCTGAGAGCCGATTTCCCACACGATACCTATTGGAAGGAAATGGATATAGAATTCTCGGATAAAACCGTAGTACACGCAAACTTTATAGGCACCAAAGAGGGTCAGAGGGTAGAATTCCCTGAGAAAAAGACCGAATACGTTAAGCTTACGGGCTTAAAGCAGCAGCGCCTTGAGGACGGATCTTTGTCCTTTGCGGCTCTGTCACAGATTGAGGTAATAGGTAATTATATTAAAAAGGAGATAGAAGGAATGGAAGTAAGAGACGCATCTAACGCAAAAGACGTGAAATATTATACAACCGACAGGCTTCGTGAGGAATTCCACATAGCAAACCTGTTCACAAAGGATAACGTAAGAATGGTATACAGCCATACCGACAGAATAATTGTCGCAGGTATGATGCCAATAAAGATGGAAATGACTCTTCAGGCAGGCAAGGAGCTTGCAGCTGAATATTTCCTTGAGCGCCGTGAGCTTGGCTGTATTAACATAGGCGGCCCCGGTGTTATCACTGTTGACGGTGAGGTTTACGAAATGAATCCCAGAGACGGTATCTACGTAGGTAAGGGACACCGTGACCTTAAGTTCAAGAGCCTTGACGAAGCAAATCCCGCAAAGTTCTACATAACCTCCTGCCCCGCTCATACCACATACCCCACGGTTAAGATTGATATAACCAAGGCAAGAAAGGTACCCTGCGGCTCTGTTGAGGATTGCAATAAGAGAGTTATAAATCAGTATATCCACCCCGAGGTAATGAAGTCCTGCCAGCTTGCTATGGGACTTACTCAGCTTGAGGTTGGCTCTAACTGGAATACAATGCCCTGCCATACACACGACAGACGTATGGAGGTATACCTCTACCTTGATATGGATGCAAACGATGCAGTGTTCCATATGATGGGCGAACCCAAGGAAACCCGTCATATCATAATGCACAATGAAGAGGCTGTTATCTCTCCCTCTTGGTCTATTCATTCCGGTGTTGGAACAAAGAATTATTCCTTCATTTGGGCTATGTGCGGTGAGAACCAGGAATTCACCGATATGGACCATATCGAAACAAGAGAATTAAGATAATAAAAACATAAGGAGAACATAAAAATGGCACAGAATTTTGACCTTACAGGCAAGGTTGCTCTTGTAACAGGCGCAACCTACGGTATCGGATTTGCTATCGCAAAGGGTCTTGCTGAAGCAGGCGCAACTATTGTTTTCAACGACATTAAGCAGGAGTTTGTTGATAAGGGTTATGCTAATTATGAGGCGGCAGGTATAAAGGCTTACGGTTACGTTTGCGACGTTACCGACGAGGATGCGGTTGCAGAGCTTATCGCAAAGATTGAAAATGACGTTGGAACCGTTGATATTCTCGTTAACAACGCAGGTATTATCAAGAGAATTCCTATGCACGAGATGAAGGCATCTGAATTCAGACAGGTAATCGACGTTGACCTTAATGCGCCCTTCATTATGGCAAAGGCAGTTCTTCCTGCAATGATGGCGAAGAGAAGCGGAAAGATAATCAACATCTGCTCTATGATGAGTGAGTTCGGTAGAGAAACCGTATCCGCATACGCATCTGCAAAGGGCGGACTTAAAATGCTTACAAGAAACATAGCATCCGAGTACGGCAGCTATAACATTCAGTGTAACGGTATCGGCCCCGGTTATATTGCAACACCTCAGACCGCTCCTCTCCGTGAGCGTCAGCCTGACGGCTCGAAGCATCCCTTCGATAGCTTTATTACCGACAGCAAAACTCCCGCAGGCAGATGGGGCGACCCCGAGGACCTTGCAGGCCCCGCAGTATTCCTCGCATCCGATGCGTCCAACTTTGTAAACGGACAGATTCTTTATGTAGATGGCGGAATACAGGCATACTTCGGTAAGCAGCCCTAATTCATCGGTGCATTTCGGTAAAAATCGTCGTTTGCTTCCTCTCGACGTAGGTAACTACGCCTTCGGGTCGCAAGCGGCGATTTTTCCTCAAAATACACCTTCGAATCAAGTTCTTCGGTGTACTTTGGTAAAATCAGCGCTTTTCAGCCTCGGAGTAGGTAACTGAACCTTCGCCCGGAAGAACGCAGATTTTTTCTCACAATCCACCTTCGAATCAATAAAAGCAATAAAAAATCCTCTGTTTTGCAGAGGATTTTTTTATACTCATAACTAAATTTTCTGAAATGTTTGATATAAATAAATTTCTATATTCAGAATTGAAATTTGGCACAGATAATTAAATAATACAGCTCTGGAAAGCAACGGCTTTTCCGATAATGTTTATGCATTCCAGCTCTTCCTTAACGTAAACTAAGGGAGCGTAGCGTGGGTTTTCGGGGGAGAGAACAAGCTTTCCCTCCTCGGGATAGTAGTATACCCTCTTAAGGGTTGCCTCGTCGTTTATTATAACAGCGGCAATCTCGCCGTTGTCAACGGAGCATTGAGCTTTTATAAAGACTAAATCACCATCAAAAATTCTGGCGCCTGTCATAGAATCACCGTGAGCCTTGAGGCAGAAATCCGCATCGGGAATACCGTCGGCAATAGCGTATCCCTCGTGCTGCTCCTCTGCGTAAATAGGCTTTCCGCAGGCAATCTCGCCAATAATCGGAATCCTCTTTACAGAAACAGGGGAGATGTTACTGAATGCGAAGGGTGAAACCTCCTCGCCCTCTTCCCAGCCCATAAGCTCACCGGGAGTTGTGCCCAGCGCCTCAGCCAGGGCAACGATTTTTTTGGGGGGAATATTTGCGATAACGCCGTTTTCATATCTGTGAATAGTCTGTTTGCTGGTTCCGATAGCCGCCGCCAGCTCGTCAAGAGTAAGCCCCTTGTCCTTCCTCAGCTTCTTAAGCTTCCAAGCCTGCATAGTCAAAACACCTTCCTTTTGAAAATTCATTCTCTGAATTTTTTTGAATTATCTTTAAATCGTTTTACGTTCCTTCTCTTTGCGTATGATAAAACACTTGCCTAACGTCTTTATACCGTATAGATTGTATAGCAAATTTTCATTTGAATTTGTATGCGTCACCCATTACGTCACTTGCATTATAACACAAAGTCACTTGGTATGCAATAGTTTTTGGAAAAATTTTGAAATTTTCTCAAAAATCACTTGACAAGTGACTTTTGTTATGCTATTATAGTCACGGAACAGGTGACCAAATCTTATTTCGGTGACATTTTGCGTGACTTCGGCCCCGATGCTAAAAAATGTTTATCCTGAAAAAACACCTGTACTAATTAAAATCTACTAAACAAAAGGAGCGAAAAATATGTACCGTTCGTTTGACGACGAAAACGGATTTCCCCCAAGGCTATACCGTGACCCGGAGCAGATACGGCGTGATATCAAAGATATATGCGAGAAGATAAGCAGAGCCAACCATATGCTGAACGTCCGCAATCTGATATCCGAAATTATAATAGACGAAAGCAATGGTGACCTGAAGCGCAAAACCGCAGCAGTCAGCGAGCTTCTGGAGGCGGCAGAGGAGATGCTTTCACAGATGGAGGAATTTGAGGAGAGTCTTGACGACTTACAGCAGGAGCTTCGCGAGAGCGTGGCGCTGCTTCGGGAGGATAAAAATGTTCACAGATAAGGGAGTCAATATAAATATAATAGAAAAGGAAGAAAAGAAGTCCCTCGACAATCTCGTAAGAGCCCTTGCAGCCGATTATATGAGGCGGCAGAGAATTATAAGAGAAGGGCAGCCTGCGAGGAGAGTGAGAATGGAGCTTTTGTACCTCAATTCCAAAATATACGAATCAGCCTGTGAAATTTGTGCGCCCACGTTGGCTGACGTATTTATTAAGGAGATAGGAGAGGGGGTGGGATATGCGAAAAGCTCGGTGGAATGTGTCAGCGAAACAACCTACAAGCTTTATAAGTCAAAAATAATGGCTAATATAGCAAAAAAGCTGTATCTTATCGGGTGAGGGGCTCTGTAATTTAATTTTTCCTCGCCGTCATATAATGACATAATTTGCATCTTGCCCGTGATAGAATATTGTTGCAAATATTTCAGTGCCGCTTTGGCAGAGGATAGGAAAATGAAGGAAGTAAAATTAGACTTAAAAAATGACGTGCTGATAGTCCGCATTTTATGCGAAATAGACCATCACACAGCTAAAATAATAAGGGATATGGCGGATAAAAGACTTAAAGAGGCGCTGCCAAAGGTGCTTGAGCTTGATTTTTCTTCTGTGACCTTTATGGATAGCTCGGGAATAGGGCTGGTTATGGGAAGAGTTAATATAGCCCGTGAGCTTGGAGTCCGTGTTACGGTAACAGGGCTATCGCAAAAGCTTTTTCGCCTGTTTCGTATGGCAGGATTAGAGAGGCTTGAGGGGTTATCATTCCCTGCGATGTCATTAGTAAAAAAGATGTAAAAGAGAGGCATACCAATGAAAACCATAGTAAATGAAATGAAATTAAGGCTTCCTGCCATAAGTGTAAACGAGGGGGTGTGTCGTTCTTGCATATCAGCCTTTTTAGCAGATGCCGACCCGACGGTTGAGGAGCTTGGAGATTTAAGACTTGCGGTAAGCGAGGCGGTCACAAACTGCATAGTACACGCATATCGAGGGGTCCCCGAGGGGGAGAGGGGTTACATATACATATCAGTCCGTCTTTATGATACAAGAGAGGTGTCGGTGGAAATTTCCGACAACGGCTGCGGAATCGAAAACGTAGAAGAGGCAATGCAGCCGATGTTCACCACGGGTGAGGCGGGCGTGAGATGTGGTATGGGCTTTCTCGTAATGGAGAATTTCACCGACCGACTCAGCGTAAAATCCAAGGTGGGACGTGGAACAACCGTGCTTATGAGAAAATTCTTAAAGCCCTGATGCCTCGGGAGAAAAATGAATATTCAGGCAAAAGAAAGAAAATCCACATACGATAAAAATCCAACTCTTATAAAAGAGTACCGCCAGGGAAGTCGGGCGGCAGGGGAGGAGATTGTTCTCTTGAATAAGCCGTTAGTCCAGAGTATCGCATCGAGATTTACAGGCAGGGGCACGGATATGGAGGACCTGGTTGCCGTGGGTAATATAGGACTTGTAAAGGCGATAAACACCTTTGATTTTTCAAGAGGCTGCGCCTTTTCCACATATGCCGTTCCGCTTATTTTCGGTGAAATCAGGCGATTTTTGCGTGACGACGGAATGATAAAGGTATCAAGAGAGGAAAAAAGGCTTTTAGCTCTTATTTCAGCTGAAAGGGAGAGACGGCAGATGTCAGGGGAGGACGTAAGCATAAGGGCTTTGTCCGAGTCGCTGGGTATAACTGCCCAAGAGGTGGTGTCAGCTCTTTATTCAGGGGCTCCCATACGTTCTCTTGACGAATGTGCATATTTGGACGATGACTCGGTGACACTCGGAGGCACTCTATGCGATGAGGAAGAAAACGATAGGGAATTTGACAAATTAAGTCTCTCGATGGCAATAGAAAAGCTTTCCGAATGGCAAAGAAAGCTTATAATTTTAAGATATTTTCGTGACTTTTCTCAAACCGAAACCGCAAGGCTTTTAGGAGTCACGCAGGTGAAAATTTCAAGGGAAGAAAAGAAAATACTAAAAATACTGAGGAAGGAATTAAGCTAAGCTGATACAAATGTTAACAAATTGTGAAAAATAGGGAAACCTATTGATTTTACTTGTAGGTTAGTATAGAATATAACAGTAAGCATTAGCACTTGGAGCACGTGAGTGCTAAAACGAACAAGGAGGAATTAAAATGAAACTTAAACCTTTATTTGACAAGGTTGTTCTTAAGAAAGCAGAAGCCGAGGAAACCACGAAAACGGGTATTCTTCTTACAGGCTCAGCAAAGGAGAAGCCCGACGTATCAGAGGTAATTGCGGTAGGTCCCGGCGGCATTATAGAGGGCAAGGAAATAAAAATGGTGCTCAAAGAGGGCGACCGTGTTATAGTTGGAAAATATACAGGCACCGAGGTTAAGGTAGACGGTGTTGAATATACGATAGTAAGCCAGTCCGATATTCTTGCGGTAGTTGAATAAGAAGGAAAGGCTGATTTAGGAGGAATTTATTATGGCAAAAGAAATACTCTATGGAACAGAAGCCAGAGCCGCTCTTCTTCGCGGCGTAGATAAGCTTGCCGATACGGTTAAAATAACCCTCGGCCCCAAGGGAAGAAACGTAGTTCTTGATAAGAAATTCGGCGCCCCCCTCATTACAAACGACGGAGTTACCATAGCTAAAGAAATCGAGCTTGATGATGCAGCTGAAAATATGGGCGCTCAGCTTGTCAGAGAGGTAGCAACAAAGACAAACGATGCCGCAGGTGACGGTACAACCACCGCAACTCTTCTTGCACAGGCGCTTATTCATGAGGGTATGAAAAACGTTGCCGCAGGAGCTAACCCTATGATAATCAGAAAGGGTATCTTCAAGGCGGTTGAAGCGGCAGTAGCCGAGCTTGCAAAGCAGTCCAAAAAGGTAAGCTGCAAGGAGGATATTGCGAGAGTAGGAGCAATATCCGCAGGTGACGACGAAATAGGTGCGCTTATAGCTGACGCTATGGAGAAGGTAACCAACGACGGAGTTATCACCGTTGAGGAGTCAAAGAGCGCCGAAACATACAGCGAGGTAGTTGAGGGTATGCAGTTCGACCGCGGATACCTCTCTCCCTATATGGCAACCGATACGGATAAGATGGAAGCAGTGCTTGACGACTGCCTCATTCTTATCACCGATAAGAAAATATCCAATATTCAGGAAATTCTTCCCTTGCTTGAGCAGATAGTTCAGTCGGGTAAGAAGCTCCTTATAGTAGCTGAGGACGTTGAGGGTGAGGCTCTTACAACTCTCGTTCTCAATAAGCTCCGCGGCACCTTCACCGTCGTAGCCGTTAAGGCTCCCGGCTTTGGTGACAGGAGAAAGGAAATGCTCAGAGATATCGCAATTCTTACAGGCGGCCAGGTAGTAACAGAAGAGCTTGGGCTTGAGCTTAAGGATGCAAGCCTTGCAGATCTTGGAAGATGCAGACAGGTTAAGGTAACTAAGGAAAACACCATAATCGTCGGCGGCGCCGGTGATAAGAGCGCGATAGCAGACAGAGTTTCTCAGATAAGAGCATCTCTTGAGGTAGCAACCTCCGAGTTCGATAAGGAAAAGCTTCTTGAGCGCCTTGCAAAGCTTGCAGGCGGAGTTGCTGTTATCAAGGTTGGAGCGGCAACCGAGGTCGAGCTTAAGGAAAAGAAGCTCCGCATTGAAGACGCTCTTAACGCAACCAAGGCGGCAGTTGAAGAGGGCATCGTCGCAGGCGGCGGAACAGCTCTCGTTAACGTTATAGATGCGGTTGAAGCAGTTGTTGCCACCCTTGAGGGTGACGAAAAGACCGGCGCTATGATAGTAGCAAAGGCTCTTACAGCTCCTATGAAGCAGATAGCGGACAACGCAGGTGTTGACGGCGCTGTAATCATATCAAAAATCCGTGAGAGCGGCAAGATAGGCTACGGCTACGATGCATATAAGGAAGCATACTGCGATATGATGGAGGCGGGTATCGTTGACCCCGCAAAGGTGACACGCTCCGCTCTTCAGAACGCAGC
>JAEIGA010016060.1_pt1 | contig 11397 bp, 6 predicted proteins | sample 9270691 | NCBI WGS metagenome assembly JAEIGA01 (sample SAMN17057246, study PRJNA624740) | gut metagenome | biome: biome; isolation source: fecal sample | host: Bos grunniens | place: China: Xizang | collected 2019
AGCTGTTTCTGGTCTGGGTAACGATTGTGTCTGTTGCTGAATCTGTCCATGAGACTGTTGTTATATCAGCGTCATTATAGCAGGGATACATTGCTGTGGGTGCTGAAGGAAAACCGTCAACGGGGTATATCTCCTCATTAAAATCTGTTGTGTCAGCGTTATCAGCAATATAGTCTGATGTATCAGTTGTCGCAGCGATAGCTCTACCGTCAAGGTTTGAGTCATAAACGTCTGCCTTGATAGCCCAGCCGTCGATACTGTATTCAAGCCATGCGCCGAAAGCATCAGGAAGAGTGCTTGTTACAAATGAATCATAAGAGCCAACAACTGCCTGAGCTTTTGTTACAGCCTCATTTGCATTTAAATAATAGTATGCATAGGGGTTGGTATCTTCTGATTCCCAGAAGTAATAAGCGCCGTCATCCCATGTTGCAAAAGGTTTACCTTCTGATGAAGGAGTGAGTGACTTATAATTGAAGTTTGTGAATTCATAATAGCTGCCTGCATCATCAGTTGCGCTGTTCATTGTTGCGGATACGAGATAATCCTTGCTCTCATATACATTATATTCATAGATAGCGGGAGTTGTTGCTGTTGCTGCAACTTTTTCAACTGTATCAACATAGATATCAGCATCTTCGCCCATCTGAGCCTTATACTGCTCAAGAACATCATCTGCTGAAAGTCCTCTGAATACAGTATATGTTGCTGAACCGTCTTCTGCAGTTCCCTGCTCGGTGCTGATATAATTATCGCCAAGCTCTGCCTGTGCTGCAGCTGCAGCTTCAGCTGATGTGTAAACACCATATTCAACGGGAGTTGCTGAAGTATAAACAGTTTTGTTAATCTGAACTGCGTTAATATTTTTGGTGAGAGTTCTGATATGATTTTCAAGGTCAGAAACCTTATATCTTGTCATATCGGTGCCAAGAACATTTTCAAAGTCTGTATCCTGACCGAGTGCATCATAGTCAAAGGGTTTTTCCCATGTAGCGCCTATAAGAAGCGGAAGGAAGGTTGAAAGAAGAATACCCTTATGCTTATTAAGAAGAGAAAGTAATCTGAGAATGAACTGGGGAAGTGATGCATTTGTATCTCCGTCACCGTCTTCAAGAAGAGCTGTAAGAGTTGTGATGCTAGTGTGTCTGTTGAATACGGAGTTGGAGCCTGTTCCACTTCTGTCTAAGGGAAGCATAATGGGTTCGCCGGTGAATACAGTCGCAAGAACACGGTCGATAACTCTGAGAAGAACGGTAAGGAGAGGCTGAGTAAGCTCGCCTTCGTTATTTGCAGAAAGGATACCGAGAAGACCCTGAAGGTCAAATCTTACGATATTTCCGAAGAGCCAGTTATTGAAGAGTGAATATGAATCATAATACTCTGCGGGAAGCCAGCCTGCGGGAATAAGCTTAAGAAGGGTTGAATCAAGATAATCATAGATTGCATTCCAGTTGGGATTTGCAAGCTGTTCTCTTGCTGAGAAGTTTGAATAGCAAGCATTGATGAGAGCATTGGTCTCTGCTGCAAATGAACCGGGATATCTTACTTCGCCCCATTTTTCAGAATTATAGGTTGATGTGTAAACAAGACCTGTTCTGGGGTTAATTTCACCTGCAAGAATGGGAACATATTTTGTCATCGCCCAAAGACCAACCTCTGTGAGAAGCTGCTCAAAGCTTGTGTTAAGAACTGTAAGCTTTTCGTTTGCGTTGAGGTCAAACATTGTGTTGAGATAATATGCGCCGAGACCTGCAGCGATTTCCAAAGCACCTGTGGGAAGAGCTGTTGTTGCTCTTGCCTGAGTAGCGCTGTATGCAAGAGGCATAACTGTTTTGCCTGATCTGATTGTGTAAGGCTCAAGGCTGCCGCCGCTGAGATGCCATGCATCAAGTCTGTCATACCAGTCGCCTTCGGGGATAACGGGTGCTGCAAGAGCTGCAACGCCATAAGCAAGAACCGCATCCATTGTTGTTGCCCATTCGGGGAAATAGGGACCTTCAACTATCAAGCTGAACACAGCCTTAACAACAGCTGCCCAAACCTGATCCATTGACATAAGGTAGTAAGGTCTGATGAAATCAAAGTTTTCATAATCAGCTGCAGAAGCATCTGTTGTGTTAACAAGATTCTCCTGATCATCTAAATATCTGTAGTATTCAATTTCGCCTGCATCATCATACACAGCAAAGCAAGCGCGCTTGCCATAATATGTCTGGAAAACCTGATCGTGCTTATCTTCATCTGATTTATAGCACATAACCTTGGTTTCTTCGCCGGTTTCTTCATTTACGAGTATTTTATAGTAATAATAATCGGTAAGAGCATCTGCTGAGGGAAGAAGTCCGTCGGGAATTTCAAGACCGAGTGCGGGAAGAAGGTTGATTGCAAGTCTGATAAGGTCATTAAGAAGTGACATGAAGTTATCGGTGAGGCCGATACCTGAAATGTCGGTTTTAATGAACACCTGGAGAGCGCCGTCTTTGAAGAGCCAGTCAACAAGGTCATTAAGAGTGCCTGCGGGAGTTCTTGCATCTTCAGGCTCTGTATAAACGGGAGGATTTGCACCGTTATCAACAAGAAGACCTTCAACAAGACCAACGATAAGGTTGAATGTTGTTGCGTCATCGATTGAACCGTCTTCGTTGATGCCTACCATGTCTGCAATCATATCGCCGAGCATGGGAGCAAGCATACCGTTGAGAAGACCGTTGAGGAGGTTATTTACGAATTCATAAACACCGATGTTGGTGATGCTTACCTGGTCATAAGTAAGAGCATCGCCGATAAGAGGCTCAAAGTTTGTGCCAAGGAGCGATCTACCGCCGTCTGCACCTGCTTCGCCTGTGCCATCGATAAGAGCCCAGTTAACAACCTTCTGGACAGCTGTTTCGATAGTTTCGCCTGCGGGCATTTCAGTTACTGTGTCGTCAACAAGCAGCTGATAGAGGAGAACGGGAACATATTTATCAATATCCTGTAAAAGAGGCAGACCTGCAATTTCAAGACCCATAACAAGGTCGTTAAGCATTCCGAGGTCGGCGGTGCCGGTAACGAGCTTGCCAAGAAGAGTATGCAAGCCGCTGTTTGAACCAAGCCAATTGACAAGATTGAAAAGAACGAGCATATCGGATGAACCTGTTGCATAGTTATCCGAACGGCTGCCTCTCTTATAGCTTAAAGTCAAGCCGTTGGTGTCAAGAAGCTCAAGGTCATTATAAAGACCGCCGATAAGCCAGCCCCAGTTGTCATTGGTTTCTTCAATGAATTCAACCAGGTCAAAAATAGTCTGAACTGCGTTATCAACGCTTGAGAAGTCAAGAGTGTCACGGCCGATAATGCTGTCTACAAGACCGCCCAATGTGCTGTTACCAACGAGATTATCCCATGTCAGAACAATATATGCATCTGCGAGCATATCATCGAGCATGTCAAGAAGAGATGAACAGCCCTGTTCAGCATTGAAATAATACTTCTGGTTGTTCGTCATCTTTTCGGGTTTGCCATAGCTACTAACTGTTGTTTTAGCATATACCGGCAAGCAAGCTGCCGACATAAGCATAACCACAGCAAGCAAGAGAGCTAAGAGTTTCTTTGCTTTTTTCATATTTGCACCTCCATTTGTATTACGGAAAAACCGCAGAAGCCGTGCATTGGCTTCGAGACGCGCACACGCGTCTTAATTTACAATATTACTTTATAAAGAAGTTGTTGCATTGCAAACACAAGTTTTTAAACTTTTTTTAAACAATTTGTGAACAAACTATGAATTCGTCGTTCTTTTATACATATTGCATAAAGGACCGTTTTGCTATTTGTTAATATTAAACAATGGTTTTTAGCTCTTTCAAGCTGTCAACAATTTCAGCGTTTGCAGAAAGGAGTCGCTCGGGGCGTTCATGTCCGCTGCTCAAAAGTATACAATCTGCGCCGATTTTGTTCGCCATTTCAGCGTCATGAACAAGGTCTCCGATAACCAGAACCTCTTCTTTTTTGGCATTTTCTTTCTCTAAATAAGCAACTGCTCTTTCGATTTTTGAGGTTGCCATATAGTCTGCCGCACCTGAAACGGCATCAAAAAAATCCCATATTCCGTATCTTTTTACATTGCCTGAAAGCTGTTCATTATTCGAAGAAGAAACAATAATCTGCTTTGCTCCCGCTTTGTCAAAAGCTTCAAGAAGCTCCTCTGCCCCTTCTGATAATCCGCAATTTTTCAAATGATAAAGATACCCTTCGTTATATTCACGCAGAATTTCCGAATAATCCTCTTTATCAAGGTCAAACACCTTTTCGTAAAATCCTCTTATGGGAACGCTGATGCATTCACGGTAGCGGACAATATCGACAGGCTCCATTTTTCTTTTTTCAAGCATATCATTGACACTTGCAAGTGATGCACTTAAATCATCAAGCAGAGTGCCGTTCCAATCCCAGATTATATATGAATATTTTATGATTATTACCCCCTTCATTTACCGCTTGATATATATAAATGTAATGTTATAATATAAGCGGTGATATTATGAATACTTTTGAAAACCTTAAAAGGTCGGAAAAATCCGACCTTTTATTTTTTACGCAAGAGGAATTGTGAAATTATAATCAGTATACCAGACATCTGCAGAATAGCTTCTTGCACGGATTTCAACCTTATCCTCATAAACTTCAAACTGCAAGCCTGTGCCGTTTGAAACTCTGCCTCTGATTGTCATATACATATAAGGCGGAAGGTTAACGCTATGGAACGAGCCTTCAGATTCAACGGTACAATAGGTATAGAAATCCGAGGTTGCCTCATTTGACAGACCGTTATGAAGATGTCCGCTGATTAAAAAGACATTCTTATATTTTTTGAGTATTTTTTCAACTGCATCCGACTGATCGCCCATTCCGCCGTCATCAGGTTCAGGTTCGTCATCGCCCCAGGTTCCGGGCAAACCGTGGCTTTCATTTATGGGCCAATGGCAGATAACAAAGATAGGTAATCCGTCTGCCGATGCTTTTTCCATTTCCGCTGAAAGCCATTCAAGCTGTTCATTGCTGAAATATGCGTCTGTGTGGTCATATTCGCTGCCCATAACGATAAATGAATAGCCGTTTATTTTGGTTGAATAATAGGGAGCATCAATTTCTCTGCCGCAGATTTCTTTGTTATACCTGATAAAATACTCTCTTGCAAGGTTATACTGATGGTCTTCAGTCCATGTGTCGTGATTTCCTTCTGCAAGAATTATGTTTTTTGCAGGATTATAGCCTGCAAAGGTTTTCTTGAGCATTTCATATTCCTCAAGCTCACCGTGGTCTGTGAGGTCACCTGCAACAACAAGAGCATCAAGGGGCTGCTTGGAATTCTCCATTCCGCGAAGTCCTATTCCGAGCATAAGCGAACGAAGAGTTTCACCCGTCATATGCGTATCAGAAATTGTTGCAAAATTAAGTTTGACATTTTCGGCATCAACGGGTTCAAAAGGAGCTTTGAAATTACCGAAAACCGGTGAAAAGAAAATATTGAGCACCGAAAGAATTACCGAAAGAAAAATTTTAATTGCTGAAATCATAAACATTCCCCTTCTGTATTAATATTACATTCTGATAATATTATTAATTATGCCGTTGTGTCAAGTCTGCTGTTATAAAGTTCTGCATAAAAACCGTTTTTGCTCATAAGCTCATCGTGACTTCCCTGCTCAATAATTTTGCCGTCTTTCATTGCAAGAATAACATCTGCATTCTTGATGGTTGAAAGTCTGTGGGCAACAATAAAGCTTGTTCTGCCCTGCATCATTTTGCCGAAAGCCTGCTGAATTTTTATTTCTGTTCTTGTGTCAATTGAAGAAGTTGCTTCATCGAGAATAAGCATAGGCGGCAAACAAAGCATAACTCTTGAAATGCAAAGAAGCTGCTTCTGACCCTGCGAAAGACCTGATGCACTATCGGAAATAACCGTATCATATCCTTTGGGAAGCCTTTTTATAAAGCTATGGGCATGGGACGCCTTTGCCGCTGCAATGATTTCTTCATCGGTTGCCTCGGGCTTGCCCATTGCGATATTTTCGCGCACCGTTCCGTCTTTAAGCCATGTATCCTGAAGCACCATTCCGAAGCCCGAACGCAGAGTTGACCTTTTCATCTGCATTATATCAATTCCGTCAACGCTGATTTTACCTTCGTCAACATCATAGAAACGCATAAGCAGATTAACAAGAGTTGTTTTTCCGCAGCCTGTAGGTCCTACTATGGCAACTCTTTTACCGCTTTCAACTGCAAGGTTGAGATTCTTGATAAGCTCTTTATTTTTATCATAAGAAAACGCAACATTTTCAAGCGTTATATTACCTCTTATGGCTTCAGGCTCAATCGGATTTTCACAATCGGGAACCTGCGGAGTCTGTTCAACAAGTTCAAAAAGCCTTTGTGCACAAGCGAGAGCATTCTGAAGTTCGGCAATAACACCCGAAATTTCATTAAACGGCTTTGTGTATTGGTTGGCATAGCTCAAAAAACACGAAAGACCTCCGACGGTTATTGCGCCGTTAACCGCCGCAATTGCGCCCGTTAAACCTACCGCGGCGTATACAATGCTGTTAACAAAGCGGGTTGATGGATTGGTAATAGAAGAAAAGAAAATTGCTTTAAGCGAATATTTTTCATAACGCTCGTTTATCTCGTCAAACTTTTCAAGAGCTTCATCCTCTCTTGAAAAAGCTTTTACTACCTTTGCACCGCCTACCATTTCTTCAATAAAAGCGGTTTGTTCTCCTCTGGTTTCCGACTGTTTTTTAAACATTGAAAAAGTTCTTTTGGCAATAAATCTTGCAACAAAAAGAGAGATGGGAGTTAAAACAACAACAACGAAAGCAATTTTTACATTTATCGAAAGCATAAACGCAAGAGTGCCCGCTATTGTTACAACACCTGTGAAAAGCTGGGTAAAGCCCATCAACAAGCCATCCGCAAATTGATCCGCATCGGAAACTATTCTGCTCACGGTTTCTCCTGCAGGGTGACTGTCAATATAACTTAAAGGCAATGTCTGGATTTTTTTGATTGCTTCATTTCTTATATCACGCACAACACGGAATGTTATGCGATTATTGAGAGTGTTCATAATCCATTGAACCAAAGCCGAAGAAAGGGCAAGAATTGCTATTTTATAAAGATACGGCATCAACGCTTCAAAATTCACCTTGCCCGCCTCTGTTACCGTATCAATTGCATCACCTGCAAGCACGGGAATATAAAGACCAATCGCAACGCTGATTGCTGCAAGAATAATTGATGCTATAAGGTGAAAACGGTATCTGCCAACATAAAGCAGAACCTTTTTTATTGTTGAGGTTTTCACTTTTTTCTTCATACCGCTGCCTCCCCTTCCTCAAACTGTGAAAGATGAATTTCACGGTAAACCGAGCTGTTTTTCAAAAGTTCCTCATGAGTGCCGATTTCTGCCTTTCCGTCATCAAGCAAGATAATCTTATCTGCACCCATAATTGAAGAGGTTCGCTGGGAAACAATAAACACGGTTTTTTCTCCTTGCAAGGCAGCGATTGCCTTACGCATTGCGGCATCCGTTGCGTAGTCAAGAGCACTTGAGCTGTCATCAAAGATAAGAATATCCGCATCTGAAATAACCGCCCTTGCAACGCAGAGTCTTTGACGCTGACCGCCCGAAAAATTAGTGCCGCCCTGCTCAACGGGAGCATCAAGCCCTCCGCCTTTAGCCTGAACAAAATCTTTTGCTTGTGCAGTTTCAAGAGCTGACCATATTTCATTATCGGTTGCATTGCTTTTGCCCCAAAGCATATTATCTTTTATCGTTCCTTTAAAAAGAACCGATTTTTGAGGCACAACTGCAATTTTTTCGCGAAGAAGGGTTTCATTCCAATTGCAAACCGATTTTCCTTTGATTCTGATTTCACCGCTGTCTGCTCTGTAAAATGCGGGAATCAGATTAATAAGAGTTGTTTTTCCCGAACCGGTTGAGCCGATAATTCCGACAGTTTCTCCTTTTTTTGCAGAGAATGAAATGTTTTCAAGCGAGGCTTCGCCTGCCCCCTCATAAGTGAAGCTGACATTTTCAAATTCAACCGACATATCGGTTTCTTCTTTTTCTGTTTCATTGCCCTCGCAAATATCCGCGGGAGTTTCAAGCACTGCTGAAATTCTGTCTGCGCAGGCAACGGATTTTGTTATGCTGATAATAAGATTTGCAAATTTAACAAGCTCAACGAGAATCTGCGACATATAGTTATAAAGTGCAACAACCGCACCCTGAGTTATAATTCCTGCCTCAACGCGAAGTGCACCCATATAAATAAGCACCGCAATTCCGATATTTACAATGATAAATGTTACGGGATTCAGCAAAGCCGAAATTTTACCCGTAAATTCCTGCATTTTGGTTAAAGCTTCATTTCTTGCTTCAAACTCGGAAATCTGCACGCTTTCCTTTCTGAATGCACGCAAAACTCTTGCTCCCACAAGATTTTCTCTTGCAGAACCGAGAACGGCATCAAGGCGTGAACGAACCTTTTTATATAACGGAATGCATGAAAAGAGAATTCCGAACACAACCACCGAAAGCAATGGGATAAGAACAACAAATGTTATTGCCGCCTTTGCATCAACGGTAAATGCCATAACCATTGCTCCGAGAACAACAAAGGGAGAACGCAGAAGCAAACGCAAGGTGAGGTTAAGTCCGTTCTGAACGCTGTCCATATCACTTGTCATTCTTGTGATAAGAGTTGAAGTTCCCTGAGAATCAAGCTGTGAATATGAAAGCTTTCCGATATGCTTAAAAAGTGCATGCTTGAGTCTTTTGACAAAAGCTACCGATGCCTGCGCAGCAAAGAACTGAGCTGTTATTGAAAAAGCAAGACCAACGGCACCAAGTAAAATAAGAACAATGCACATCCTGATTATGAAATCCTTATCTCCCGAGCCGATACCTTTATCTATTATTTCTGCAATAACAAGAGGCACCAAAAGCTCCAGAATTGCCTCAAACATTTTAAAAAGCGGTGCGAGAACACATTGCATGCGGCTGCCTTTTAAATAAGGTAACAGTTTTTTCATTGTATCAATAACCCTTTCGGATAAATTTTCTTTTAATATACCATATTTCAACATCTTTGGGAAGTATTATGTGAAAATTATGCTTTTTTTGTTAAATTTATTTTAATTCTTTTAAAGAATTATTCATCACCTTTACTATGATATATTTAGGATGTATAAAACTAAAAAACGGAGGCACAAAATGAAAGTTACAAAAGAAACACATTTCGGAATTCAGAGAAAGATTGTTGCAAACATGACTTCCGAAAGCTGGGAAACCATTCCCCATATTTCCTATATCTATGAACCCGAAGTTTCAAAATTCCTTGACACTTTTAAGGAGCTTAATGCTTCAGGCAAGTTCCCCATCAAGCTCACCGTTAACACCATTATGCTCAAAGCTCTTACCGAAGCATTCAAGGCTGCACCTCAGCTCAATGCTCATATTGAGTTCAACCGTAAGCTGGTAAGAGGCTGTATCAAGGAGTTTGATGAAATCCATGCAGGTATGACATGGATTCTTCCGAACGGCGAAATGATGACAATCAATCTTCACGATATAGGCAATAAAAACCTTGTTGAGCTCAGCGAATATATCGCTGATGTAAGCCGCAGAATCGGCAACACAGACCTTACAGAGGTTATGTTTTCCGTTTCTCTCAACGACACTCTCGAGAAACTGAAAAAAGGCAAAATCAAGAATGCAATTTATCGCCTTATCGGTGCAAAGACCGGCAAGCATAAGATAAAGACTCTTTCAGGTCAGGCTAAAAAGGATTACTATAAAATCCCTGAATCAGACAGACTTACCAAATATGATATTAAGCAGGGAACGGTTACAGTTTCAAACATCGGTTCTCTCACAAGAGGTATTCCCGGCAGAGTAGCTCTTCTCTCAATTATTCCGCCTCAGGTATTTGTTTGCTGCATGGGTGCCGCTAACAAAAAACCTGTTATCAAGCAGGATGAAAACGGTAACGACTATGTTGCAATCGGCGTCGAAATGCCCATTGACCTTGTATTTGACCACAGAGCAGTTGATTTTGGCGATGTTGTTCCTTTTATCACAAGACTTGAGGATATTTTCAAAAATCCCGAACAGATTTATAATTGGTGATTACATATGAATAAAGGCGATATTGCAAAAGAGCTTTTTGAAAGCGGATGTAACTGCAGTCAGGCTGTTTTCTGTGCTTTCTGCGAAGAAACAGGATTTGACAAAGAAACTGCTTTGAAAGTTTCGGCAGGATTTGGCGGCGGCTTCGGCAGACTTCGCGAGGTTTGCGGTGCAGTAAGCGGAATGACAATGGTGCTTTCAAACAAATTTGCCTGCACGGATGTTAATAACCCTTCAAAAAAAGCCGAGCTTTATTCTCTTATCCAAAAAGCGGCAAATGAATTCAAAGAGCAAAACGGCTCAATTGTTTGCCGTGAGCTGCTCGGACTTTCAGAGAAAAACTCTTCTCCTGTCCCCGAAGAAAGAACTGCAAAATATTATTCAAAACGCCCTTGCAGCGAGCTTGTTAAGTGTGCTGCAGAAATAACAGAAAAGCTTCTTTCCGAGGCAGAATAAACTTGTCGGAATAAACAAAAAAAGCTTTACAAACCGTTCACAATGTGATAATGTATAAAAAAAGAAAACCAATCTTCGGTGCGGTGTTGAAGATGCCGATAAGATGATTATATATAAAAACGGTTTAAGCCTGTATTATTTATGCGATCTTGTCGGCAGACAAGGTCGCATTTTCTGTTCAGATAAGGAAATAAGCGTTCTTCAGAGTGAACGCATAATTCAATAAACAATCTGGAGGTCAAAAAATGTCAAAGAAAAAATTCGACTTGGGCGAAGGCATCTATGATGCCAAACAGTTGGGTTATCCCAAAATGGCTGTTCTCGGCGTGCAACATATGTTTGCAATGTTCGGTGCAACAGTTCTTGTTCCCGCACTCACAGGTCTCAGCGTTTCGGCAACTCTGCTTTTTGCAGGTCTTGGCACCCTTCTTTTCCATCTTCTTACCAAGGGCAAGGTTCCCGCTTTCCTCGGTTCTTCATTTGCTTTCATCGGCGGTTATGCAGCTATCACACAGATAGGCGCAGACGAAGCAGGCAACCCTGATTTCAGCCTTCTTCCTTATGCTTGCGTTGGTGTTGCTTGTGCAGGCGTTCTCTATCTTGTTCTTGCAGGTCTTATCAAGGCTTTCGGTGCAAACAAAGTTATGAAATTCTTCCCGCCCATCGTTACAGGCCCCATTATTATTGCTATCGGTCTTACACTTTCTTCAAGTGCTATCGGTAACTGCTCCGCAAACTGGCTTGTTGCTGTTGTTGCAATTGCAATC
>JAEIGA010016061.1_pt1 | contig 11397 bp, 14 predicted proteins | sample 9270691 | NCBI WGS metagenome assembly JAEIGA01 (sample SAMN17057246, study PRJNA624740) | gut metagenome | biome: biome; isolation source: fecal sample | host: Bos grunniens | place: China: Xizang | collected 2019
TAATCCTCTTCTGCCTCTTCCCTGAGGCGATCGCACGCATCTACACAGACATTCCTGACCTTATAACCGCATCAGTTCCGGCCATGGTGGTCATGTGCTCGTCATACTTCCTTGCTGTCGGAGGACAGGTCTTCTTCCTCGCAGTATCGGGCACAGGAAGCACCAAGACGGCCTTCAGGCTCGAACTCATCGCCCTGGCCATATACATGATATACTGCACGCTAATCATAGGAATAATGAGGCTCGACGTTGCCATATGCTGGACCGCCGAGCATGTATATTCAGGAGCCCTTCTCATCTGCAGCTGGTGGTACATCCGCAGCGGAAGGTGGAAGAACAGGTCGATCTAGAAGTTTATACCTACGCCCAAAGAAACGTCATGCAGGGGCCTTTTCAAAGAAAAGCCCTTAGGCACAGTATTGTAGCCGATTTCCACTGAACAGTCATCAAAGACAAAGCGCAGCTGGGCTCCTGCCTCAAGGCCTTTTATCTTTCCAGAAACACCATACATCTCACGTTTAGTACTATACCCATAAGTGCCATATTCACCGTATCCGACAACAGCACTTAGCCACAGCCAATCCGCTAGTTTGAGCATAGGGCCAACTGTATAAGAAAGTCTATATTCCTTTCCTAAAGCCTCCTTATAACCCTTAAGGACCTCGGCCTCCTCACCATGAGGATGATAAATATCTGACATCATTCCAGCCTTGACGCCAAATATGTCATTAAAAGTCACACCTATATCAAAACCGACATCCAGACGGATATTTGTCTTCAACGAAAAATAGCCACCGACATCCTGAGCACTTGCCTTTCCCGTACTGGCAATCATGACAAGCATAAGCAAAATTATTCCTAATATCTTTTTCATAGCTATAGCCTGTTCCGGTGAATATATTTTACTTCATCATCTGTGAGACTGTAATCGAAGAACATGACATTATCGATTTTCATATTCATATAGTTGACATAACTGCCACCGGCATTGCCGCCGATATATACTTTAGTACCGGTTGAAACATTATAATTCTGCTTGAGAGAATCCAGTTTCTGTCCATCAATATATAGAGAAAGTTCTCCTTTATAAGAGGTTATGGCCAGATGATGCCAAACAGAAGACATGATTGAAGTGCAATCATACGCAAAAGTGTACTCTTCAGGATAATAATATGCCGATGTATTACGCAACATGAACTGCTGGGTATCCCGAACATAAAGATAAGGCAGCTTATTACCTCCTTCAGATGAAAAAACAACACCTTGAGAGAAATCCATAATCCATGCAGAGAAGCTAAACTGCTCCAAACCTTTGAATAGGGCATAAGGTATATTGACAAACTGTTCCTTAAAGGCATTGAGTTTCAAGGCCCCAGTAGAACCATCAGGAGTATCACTGATAAATTCAGGAGATCCGTTCAGTACTCCATCATAACCATTTCCTGAAGCATCTGATGCATCACCATCAAAATGATATATTGCAATAGGATTAAGAACCGGCTTCTTATCTTCTCCTTCTGGGAAATTATCATCATCAATAGAAGGGAGCGGCAAGCAAGAGTATGCCATCGCCATGCCTATAAACAATAAAACCTTATTTTTCATCTTCATAAATCTCTTTAACTTCAGAATCCGACAAAACCCTTTGATAGAATCTCACATTATCCACTTTCATTGTAGTATATGATGATTTGTCATGATCAAAACCGCCGACAGTCATTTTTGTTGCTGTAGACACGACATAACTAGCCTTAATCGAGTCAATCTTTATTCCATCTACATATAAAACCATTGCTCCGTTATTTGAAGACACTATAATATGATGCCACTCTGACGACATTATTGACGTACAATCATACGCAAAAGTGTACTCAGAAGGATAGTAATACGCCGACGTATTATGCAACATGAACTGCTGGGTATCGCGCACATAAAGATATGGCAAGCCATTACCTCCTTCTGCAGAGAATATTATACCTTGAGAAAAGTCCTTGATCCATAACGAAACCGAATACTTAGCCAAAGCCTTAAAGACATTATAAGGGATAGACACATACTGGTCTTTCATTCCATTAATATGCAGGGCTTTTCCTGTTCCATCTATAGTCTCAGATATAAAAGACGGTGAATTTACAAGTGTACCATCCAACGCATTCTCTGTAATATCGGAGGCATCCTCATTGTCGAATGTATAATAAGCCATAAGACCTTGAGGAACCACAATCGCTGCAGGATCATTAGTTCCACCATTATTACCTGATGAGGTTGTCGTAAAAGTTACGACCTGCTCACTATAGGATGTTCCATAGGAATTTACAGCATATGACCTCACATAATATGTCGTCGACGGCTTCAGGCCTGACAATTTAGCAGAGAACGACTTGACATCTGACGCATCACCTAGCTGATTGTACTCATCAGAAAGCCCTGGCAATGTATTGATTGAAGACCAACAGAAACCATATTGCGACACCTTTGAATCACCAAGAGATGTGATTGTTCCTGAAAGCATAGCCCCAGTAGAAGTTACGTCTGAAACGTCCTCCATTGTCACCACAGGTACTCCCGCAGCAGCCACGCTCATCCTGACAGGTATGACACTTTCATTGCCCTCAACCGTAAGAATAATGTTTCCATCATAATCTGCTGCAGACAGGCCGTTACGCGAAACAAGGACAGTCACATAATCTGTCTTGGACACAGTTCCAGATGTCTTGCTGAGAGAAATCCAGCTGTTGGATGCTGACAAGGTATAAGCGACATTCCCACCCACACTGTTTGTGATTGTCATCTGGATCTCATTTGTCTTTGTTCCGAAATCCAAAACCTCCGGAGCATATGTCAAAGAGGCGGAAACCGGTGTTAGCGTCACCTGAACAGGAGAAACCATGCCGGGCTTGACTGTAACCTTATGCTTATATGTATCGTACCCTGCCTTTTCATATATCAGGGTATACTCTGCAACATCAAGATTATCATACTGGAATGCGCCGTCCGCATTTGTCACCTGTGAGTATCCGAGCGGATTGATCGTAACCTTCACACCCGCCAGATATGCATCAGTCTTCGCATCCTGTACGGTTCCACCGATGCTTCCAAAAGTGCTGACCACCGGTTCGGTGCAAGATGCCATCACAAAGAAGACTGCAATAAGATTCAATAGCTTTTTCATTGTTCAGATTAGAAATTATACTGAAGTCCCTGATTCGTCACTTTCACTCTTTTCACTCCAGGAGTGACAGCAGCATCAAAGATATTCCACACATATAACGCTGCTGTAAGGCCTATACATACATTACGCGCAATTCCCATGTTTTTTTGATTCGCATCGAGTTGTCTTATTACATTGATATCATGGGTCTGGCTGATCTGGGACACATACGCCTGCCTTTGCATCTCCGTAAAGACGGCACCGACGCCACCGAGGACACAACCTCCCATAAACAAACTGCCTTTGAGCGCATCACCCTTGTAAAATTGTCCGACTCCTGGCACCAATGAAAGCACTGCACCGGTAAGACCATAATGGTCATAAGTATAGCACCTTCTGAACGTCGTCTCATCATAAGGAATTATCTGATAAAGAGCTGAATACTCCTCTCCTCCGGGATACTTCACTCGGAATTCGTCCACAAGCATGCTTCTGTACTGTATAAGCTCTCCTTCTGCAGTCATATAAGACTCGCTGCGCACTGTCGCACCACCCTTTCGCACAGCTATCCCGTTCTCCATAGTATCTACAAGAGTCTGAGTCTGAACATCTGAAAGAGTTACAGCCTGACGCCAGCTGGCAGGAAGCGCCAAATAAATCTGCCTGCGTTCCATCTCATGGCGATTTTCATTCGGCAGGTTGACCGTTACAGGAACAAAAAGAATACTCGGGTCATTCTTGCACACAGGTCTCACCTTCAGCCACTGAGGTTTCATCCTCTCTATGCGACTCTGGGCGTGCATACCCCCCAAAGAGAGCAGCAGACCAAACAATACAATAAAATATCTCTTCATTATTCTATAGAGTTGACAGATCAAGCTTACCGGAAGCATAGTCCTTACGGGTTTCCTTTAATGCTTCCTCATATTCCGGTGAATCCACGTTGACGCCTACACTTTCCAGAGCATTCTTGACAGCCTGAGAAGTCTTTGCAACAGTCTCAATATCATTAATGCCTACCTCCACCGCCACACAACATACGACAGTGCCATCCTTCTGCACATAACGATCCGACATCACTACTCTTGAGTTTCTGATAAGCGCATCTGCCACAGCTTTGAAATTGCTTCCCGTCGTCTGACCAGATTCTCCACCTATTTGCGCCATTCCTTTCTCATTAAATCCATTATCCAGAGTCTGCTGGCCGTAATCCTCTACCATTTTATCCACATAAACCTCCACTGATTCTGCAAGTTTAGTCCTTGCTGCAGCAGCCGCAAAACTCTCTAGATCCATAGACGAAAAACCTGTATACTGTGCCCAGGCACGAATCGTATTCTTTGACTTCTTTTCCGCATACTTCTGTGCCTTTGACTTTGCCTGAGGATTTCCTTCTGCTGTCATAGCTTCGCATGGTATAAGCATAAGCAGCGACAATGCTAATAAGATGATTCTTTTCATAATTATAACTTTAACAATAATTTCAATTCTTTATATGTGTACTCAATATTCTTATAACGGGAAGGAGTGTACCTTTTCATCAGCACCATATAATCCTCTACCGCCCTTTCTCGATCCTCTATACGATAATCTGTTTTCTCCATCTCATTCTTTGCCTTCTTATCAGCATCAACAAGGCTGACAATGAAACCACGGAAATCATCTGTAACAAACCTATCAGAATTATCTTTGGGGTCATAACGATATAGCAGAAGCACATGCGGAAGAGCAGTAAGGTCCATATTCAGATTCAAGACCTCCCTTTTCTGCACTCCATTCTCACGATATGAGACATAAAAATGCGCGGGCACATCTCCCGAACTCACAACAGAATCCCCATCATTCGTAGAAAGAGGTTTCTCAATTTTCCAGAAATCGCTAGGATCCGCAGACGTCTTATGATTATTTACCGCCGAGAACTTATACATCTTCGACGTATTTATATCCATCACTTCCATCGTCTGTCCCTTGAAACACCACCACACCTTCGCGCCTTCCTCAAAAACATCATCTTCCTGCATCACCTTGGAGTCTATCACGACATAACTGGAATTCAGATCCATTATCACGAATTTCTTCCCGTCCTGTAACGGAAGCAGGAAGAAAATCGCAGAAAGAACATTACACAAAAGGGTCATAATCAAATCATTTACAATACAAAATTAATCTTTTTCGGCATAAATTTATACATCCGAGGAAAAATCCGACTATTATGATATTCACAAACAGTCCGGTACACAGGTAGACTATTATCATCAGAATAGCCAATGGAGTTGCAAAACTTATCAATTCCGCCATAATATCAATAGTCTGCCAAATATAAGGGTGCTCTTTACGCAACTCCTTCAGTTTGGCTTTCCATCTCCATATCCACTCATTTCCCTTATGCTTTTGTCTGAACGCTGGCAAATAAGCCTCCCTGAAAATGAACATTATTTCAAGCCATATGACAATAAACACAAGAAGACTTATCCAGAATGGGACGTGATTGTCCCGATTGCACAATGCCAGAAATGCGTTATATACTATTACGACACCCGGCTGCTGTCCTATTATTGTGTCATGAATATCGTCGTTATACCACGCGCCAAGCAGAACAATCTTATCATCATAGCCGTTGACATAAGACGGATACTTTTCATAATACTGAAGTGTCTTACCCATATTCTGGATAATCATGGAAGAATCCTCCGCATTCACATCATCGTACACAGCGAACCGGAAGTCAGGAATTACCGTCTGAAAGCATTGCTTACCATTCATTCTTGCTCCCCACCAGAATTCCTGATATGTGCCACCTTCAATATCCTGCCACATTTTCAGTGCAAGCGACGGATTGCCGTCAGTCATGAAATCATATTTCAGAAAGCCGTCCCCAACCGATCTGATCCTGTATTTAGACAGAGCAACCTTATCACGGATCTGTTCAGGATCAGCATCCAGATTGGAACTCGCTACAACTATATCTCTCATTGAAGCAATGGTGGAGAACAGTTCTTCATCATATTCACTCTTCAACTGAGGATCACTGAAATTGATATCACATACGATATATCTATATGCGTCTCTCTCTTTCAGCATATTCAGGAAGTCGTTAAGCTTCTTTCTGTCAGTCATGTCCACCTCTCCAAGATACTCTTCGTTCCCTGTATAATATGGCACTACTGTCCGGTCATACGAGACGTTTACAAGCATAAGGTCCTCACCAGTTTCATGCTCTGTCTGAAGTTCCTTGATAGTAGACATCCATTTCACGAGTCCACCCCCATAACCGAAGGTCGGGGCATCGTTCCAGTAATAATACATGAAGATCATTATCAGCAAAGACAGTATGCCTGAGATCATACCTGTCCTTATAAGCCTGGTTTTCAGATCCTTTTTCTTTTTCATGGCAATAAAATAAGCTCTGCTTTCTTTATCTTATAATCATTCATAACTGCTCCTGCATATGCATTCTCGTATGTTGGGTCACAAGAGACATATCTTTCTTTCCCGACATGGAAATAAGCACCCTTAACCTCGTCAGTGAAACATACAGCACATGACAGATGCCCCGGCCAATACACAAGGGCCACCGGCAGACCCAGGACATCTCTCACAAGACGAGAGAAAAGAATACTCTTATCTTCGCAGTCCCCTTCTCCATAACGCCATAACTCGTCAGGAAAGAAATACCTTTCCACGCCCCATGTTTCCACATCTCTCGCATATGGAAAAGCTGTCTGCACAAGATTCAGAAGTATATTCACGGCCTCCAGCTCCGAACGTCCCGCAACAGCCCGCCTCAACAACGGATATACAGCATCCCGCACTTCCTCGCTCATCGGCATCATCGCATAATGATAATATGCCGAAAGAGGACCACCTTCAGTATAATACATAGGGTAATCCGCATAAAAATCCATTCGTGACAGATCTGTACTGACCGCCATAAACAGGTTTGGATATCTTTCAGGAGCGAATTTCTTCTCCTTTGATGCATTCATATGGAACCTTTCGTCCGGATTCATCCTCATCCTCATCGGGCGTCTGGAGTCAGAAGGAAGATCAATCATATCAACCATCTTCACTTCATCCATATTGCCATCCAGATGATAGAATATAAGGTCACCATGCCGGAATGAGGCAAAATCATACAGATAGGCGTCCGTCTCAATCAATTTGCAGATGCACCCATCATCAGCACGTCCGATGCACATATTGAAACCGAATGCATTAAGGATATAGGCCTGAAGAAGAACAGCTTCAGGAGATGACTTCGATTTGCACACCACTGCCGAGAGTTTGTCTACCATCTTAACAAAGCTCCAGTCGCTCAATGAAAGCAGCTCTCGGGCACGCGAAAGATCTCTTAATGTATTCGAAAGCGGGAGCTGTGACATGTCAGCCAGTGCAGAGGCAACATCAGCTTCCGAATTTCCCTCTAGATTTATCTTTCCATCAACAGGATAGCGTACCAATATTTCAAAACCATTCAACGGGATGTTTACCTGACTGCTAACGTCAGATTTCTCTTCATATACAGGAAACTCCGTGAAATAATTTTCAGCATAGAGTCCTTTATCCATCACGAACACAGACGAAGGCACCTCAAAAGTCTCACCTACATTATAGTCATATGACTCCAGCGGTATCATCATCAGGTCGGGATTATCCTCAAGCGGCCTCTGCAAAGGAGGCTCAGCCTCAACTGGAGTCCAGGGTCTATTGAGGTATTCCATCCATTGCTTTCTCACCTCCTCTTTGAATCCCGCCGAAAGTTCAAGAAGCCTGTCGTGTTCTTTTTTTGCAGCACGCAACATATCATCAACACTTTGAGCAGACGCACAAAATGTATTAAAAAGCAAAAAGGAAATCAGTATCGGAAAAGCAACTTTCACCGCTCATAGATTTATATACCGACAAACTTACTCATTATATCTGACATTTATGTAACTTTGAAGCATCAATTTTCAACCCATCAGCTATGAAACGCCTGATTGTGGCCATGCTGCTATGCATGACTGTACATATTTGCCTGGCTCAGGAAGAAAAGGACAAGATGCTGTCCGACTACAGAGAAAACGTGGAAAGATTGTGGGCGAAACACTATACGGCAAGAAACCGGATAGTGAGGCAGTATGAAGAACGTCGGGAAAAGCTTTGGGAGGAACATGAAGCCTTCCGACGCAAAGTCATGGCCCAATGGGGTGATCTGGTGATGGTCGAAAGCACTAAAAAGGAGTGGGTTGAGTATTCTGAAGATCAGACCAGACGCAGCATCGTGGATTTTGAGAATGGAAAGGTTACTGTGGAAATCATTGCAGATCCGGAAGAAGATGAGGCTGATATCGACTCAAGCCTTGAAAAGGCCATGGAGGATCTTCTTTCTAGCAAGGGCAAGACGATTGAATATGAATCAGTATACATTCCACAAGATGATGTGACCGAATCTCCGATTATGGACGGACAGATAAATCTGGAGAAATATATCGGAGAGCCAGATGAAAAGGCTTCAAAAGAGGAGATCGCAGAACAGATAGTGAGAGAGGAGAAAAAGGAGAGAAGAGATATTGACACAGACGAAGGAAGGAAGACCATCGTCTCCATCCGTCTGGACCTCGTTGAAGACCATATCCCTAAGCGAGCGGAAAGGTTCAAGGGTATGATCCGCAAGCATTCCGGCCGCTTTAACGTCAACGAGCCTCTCATATATGCATTGATCGAGCAGGAGTCATATTTCAATCCTATGGCCAAATCATCTGCGAACGCATACGGCCTCATGCAGCTGGTTCCTGAATCTGGAGGACGTGATGCATACCATCATGTATATAAAAAGGACATAATCCCGACTCCGGAATATCTATATGATCCAGACAACAACATCGAACTAGGTACCGGATATCTGCATAAACAGATGACTGTTTATTTCAAGGGAGTCAATGACCCGCGGTGCCGTATGCTATGCGCCATTGCCGCATACAACACTGGTCAGGGCAATGTGTATTATGCCTTGACAGGAAAGCGTACGATGTCAAATGCCGTTAAAAAGGTCAACACCATGACATACGATCAGCTGTATACATACTTGAAGCACAATCTTCCGCACTCCGAGACAAGAGATTATATAGAGAAAGTCACGTCAAGGATGCAGAAATACATCAAGAAATAGGAGCCAGAATCCATAAAGTCATGCATGAAAATCCAGTACTTTCTTTCATCAGAGGGGAAGTACTGGATTTTCATATTTCATAATAAGAGAGCCTCGAACCTTAACATTACCAGACTGTAGACGAGTGCCATCATCATAAGACACCATACTTCCTTCGAGGGATTTCAACACTGACGTTTCCCACACGACTTTTTCTTCACCTTGAGCGTATGAAATTTCAATATTATAGTAATCAGTTACGCTATATTCATACGACAAAGCATTGGAAATGCCTGTCACATTCATATCAACTTTTGCCTCATAGTTCCAAATACCCCCTGGAGTAATTTTCAACCAGACAAAGAACCCCTTTTCCTTGATTATCTCAGACTTAAGAAACTCCAGATCAAAATTACCGGAAACCTCCCTCTCTGCAGAATCATCCTTTTCGAGAATCGGTCTCAAATACTCTATTATAGCACCAGTAATTGCGTCATCGAACATAGATAACGGATTGGTAGAAGTCGACATACCTACATAAATACTCTTCTCTGGTTGAGACTTCGGGAATTTTCTTTCCTTAGCTTCTACATTACAGACACATAGCAATACAAAAAGAACAAGTACAATCTGTTTCATATAAGCATTAAATTATTGAATAAGTTTTAATGAGACGCGTCATTACATAATCCACCGGATACTTCGCCTTTGAAACCGCAATGCGGCGAGCGAGGTCGAGGGCGAGCTGATCTCCTTCATCGACAAGCTTGAGGAGGTTGTCTGTACATACATGTTCAAGCAGGAGATGGAAGCCGTGGCCATGGTCATGATGGCGAAGATGGCATAGCTCATGAAGCAGGACATAGTCCTGAAGGACTCGTGGGAGTCGAACTATGTTAAGATTCAGATTTATGTTTCCCTTGGCCGAACAGCTGCCCCAGTTTGTGGCGTTATGCTTGATAGTCACCTTATTATACAGGAAATCATAGCGGTTTGCAAGCATGAGCATACGCGGCGGAAGTTCCTTTTTCGCCTGCTTTCGTAATGCCTCGACCTCCGCATCCGTAGGCACATGAACATCCTTGAACTTCTCCTTCTGCTTGGCGATGGTCTCGATGACCCAGTCGCGTCGTGCCTGGAAAAAAAGAGTCGCCGCTGCGTATGGAACCACATACGGCACCGTCACGCTGACGCCCTTGACCGGATGAACCCTTATGCTCATACGGCTGCTGCGGACGCTCTTGCGGAACGTCACCTCCCCTATCTCCGGGTCCATATATATCTTTTCTCCTGCCATTGGTTCTGATCTTTAACGACCGGGATCACTGCCTCCCGAAACGATACCTTACCGAAAGGGACGGAAGCCCTCCGAATATCGCTCCACCGGCGTAAAAGCTCGGCGTCCCGCTGATGAAGGCGCATCCTATCGTCGGACGTACATCAAGCGAAATCTGAAGAGGAAAGTCGAACGTGTATTCAATGCCGGCCTGGGCTCCCAAGGCAAGGTAATATCCGACGCCCGCACCTCCGATCTTGGCCGCCGGACCTGCGTAGATGCCCCATTCCCCTTTTGATGTCCACTCCGGACGGGCGACCATGAAATCATACGCCGCAGCCAGATTCACAAGACGGATCAGTTCGTATCCCATGTCCACCTCGAGGAAATCGCCTCTGGTCCCGACGCCATGTTCATAGCTCAGCTGTATTTCCGTTCCCATCCTCACGCCGAGTGCCTTAGGCTGCGCAGAAGCAGTCATGACGGCAAGGAGGAAAAGCATAGAGAACATTGCATTTTTCATAGAGGGTATATCTAGTTGCGGCAAAATTATAAAATGTAAATTTATGTTAAAAATCTTTCGACATTTTTTCACGAACGCGTTGTTTTCTTGGATTTTATGTCTATCTTTGCGGCCGCTAAATCCCGCTGGCCGGGAATGGCATTAAAAAACAAATCATTAACCTCTAATTTTTTCCAAAAGATGGCTGAATATTTAGCACCAGAGAAAAAACAGGAGCTTTTCGCGAAGTACGGAAAGTCTAATACTGACACAGGTTCTCCAGAGAGCCAGGTGGCATTATTTTCCTACCGTATCGCTCACCTTACCGAGCATCTTAA
>JAEIGA010016062.1_pt1 | contig 11396 bp, 6 predicted proteins | sample 9270691 | NCBI WGS metagenome assembly JAEIGA01 (sample SAMN17057246, study PRJNA624740) | gut metagenome | biome: biome; isolation source: fecal sample | host: Bos grunniens | place: China: Xizang | collected 2019
AACATTCATAGGTGTTTTCTTAAATGGTAGTACTGCTCCTGTAAATAGTTTAGTTGCTAAATTCTTATTTTCAAATTGAGCTACTGCAGATGCTATTGCATTTGCCTGGTGGAATGTTGCCTCTTTTGCTTGTTGTACTGCGTAATTCCTTGCTTTGTTTAGTTGTGCATCTGTTATGTTATCTACATCTATTTTGTTAGCTGTAATATAATCTGCTAATGCCTTTTGATAACCTGCTTTTAAACCTATTCCATCTTCTGCAGATAATAGCTTATCATTTAAGTTGAATAATCTTCCTAGAGTATTTTCCATTGCATTTGACTTAAAAGTTCTTCTTGCATTTTGTAATCTTGATTGTGGATTATATTTGTTTTCGTTAAGCTCAAGTCTAGATTGTACTTCCATATTCTTGAAGTCCTGTTTAGCAAAATCTTTTGTTTTTGCATCTGCTCTACGCAAGGTTTTAGTTCTTTCCATTTCTGGATTAAACTTACTTACAACATCTTCTATTCCTCCTGCCAATTTATCCTTTATTCGTTGTGTCTTGCCCATTGCCAAGTTTCCAACCATGTTTCTTATATGGGTTCTTGCATTTGCTAACATAGAGAAATATCTCCAACTGTCTATTTTTTCAAGTGTTCCTAGAGGTACTTGCTGTCCTAGTTCTTCATATACTTCATCAATATTTTTGTACATCTGCTCTTGATTTTCAGAGTTCATTATCTTGTCTATCATTTCAGGTGTTAAATTGAATAAATCTACTTTGTTTGTTATGTCTTGACCTTGTTTGTTTATAACTTGTAAATTGCCATCTGCATCTGTTGTTATCGTTCCACCTTTTTTCTTTGCAAGTTCTTTATTCATTTTATCTACTGATCTTTGAATCCATGTTGCTTGTCCTTGTGGTGTTTGATGATTTAACATAGATAAAGCTTGTACTGTTTGACCTGCTGAAGTTCCTGCCATTGCAGTTGCTTGAATTGCTTCTTGAAGTTGTTGCTTACTTCCTGTTTTAGAGAAGTATTGTATTAATCTTTCTCCTACTGCTATATCAACAGAACTTATCTTTTCTCCGTTCATTGCTCTACTTAATAACGATTGTAACTCTGTCTCAGGACTAGATGTCATTATTCTTTGGTCTGCTTGTGCTAATTGTCCTTTGTTTGTTTCAGGCTCATAAGTATCTGTTCCCATTAAGTCTTTTGCAATAGACTTTGCTTCTGCTGTTGTGTTAGAACTTTCTATGATACTTCTATAATGCTTTCTGAATTTTCGATTATTTTCTGGTCGTTCTATTTCATTCCAATTTATAGTCTCGCCTTTTGTATTTTGTGTATTTTCTTGTGTCTGTTGTACGTTTTCTTTCATTGGTACTTTTACTTCTTGCTTTTCTTTCATAGGAAGTCGTATATCTCGTAAATCTGTTGTTGTTCCTTCTGATTTATAATTGCTTTCTAGGTAGTCTTGCCAAGTATTGTTTTGTTTTGAATATTTTATATCTAGGCTGTCTGTTGAAGAAAATTTATTATACATATTTTTATACTGTTGTATTTGTTTTTCTAAATACGAAATTCTTTTATTTATATCTTCTTTTGTTTTATATATATATGAAGTATTAATATCTGTGTTTTTAGCCTTTTCAATTTGATATTCAAAACCTTCAATAGCTCTGTCTATGTATTTATTAAATGAATTTGATATATCTTCTTTTGTCATATTCTGAAACTTAGGTTTACCATAGTTTTTAAAATAAGTGGTATCATACCCCATTGTAGCAATACAATTGGGATTTAAAACTACTATTTCCTGTTCTCCATATCCTTTACTTTCAATATCCCAATCCCCTATTTTTACTGCATCTACATTTTTATTCCATAATTCTGGCAATATTTCTTCTAATTCTATTGAATCTTCAACATTAGGCATAGAAATAATATTTGAATCCTTTTTTAGCAATACAGGCATTACTGTCCCTTCTTTTCCCATCGAAGCAAAATTAGAGGCAATGTTTTTACTTTTCGATAAACTTATCGTATGATATTCTTCTCCATATCCCCCCGTTCTCTGTTCTTCCTTTAATGTGCTTCCAGCTTTTAGCCTATCATGTGCAGATATTGAACCATGATAAAATATATTATCCATTAATTCATCTATATTTTCATATTTGTTTAATTCTTTTGCAGATGCTCTTTCTGAACTTTCTGTTTTTAATTGTTTCTGTATTCTTTCTATATTCCAGCCTTTTCTTGGAGTAGGTCTAGAATTACTGCTAGATTTTTCAAATCTAGGAACATCTTCTATCGAATTATATTCTTTCACTAAAAAAGAACTCTTTTCAGAGTTCTCTTTTATGTTTCTTCTTCCATCCACCAATCCAGAATCTTGTTCTTGATTTTGTATATCATTTTCTGTATCAACTTCAAAATTTTCATTTGATATATTTCCTCCTAATCCAAGCTTATCAAAATAATTATATAATCCATCTTTCATTTTGTCAATAATTGTTCGATTTTGTAAATAATTATCTAATTTTCTATGTCTTGGATTAGTTTTTGAAGATTCTGGTGCAACTTTGTTTCTATCTAAATTACCTCTTTTTTCTTGTAAAAATCTTTGCTTGGTGTTATCTGCTTCTATTTCTCCTAAACTATTGTAATATGCTAACTTGCTTCCTTTCGCACTCTTTCCACCTTCAAATCCTTCAATATTTTGTATAGCATGTTGAATTTCATGTATTAAAGTTCCTTCTTTTGATATTTTTGATTTTGTGTTATTTAAGTTTATAGTTTTAGTATTCTTATTGAAAGAACCATTTACATTACCTTTCATGCTTTTTACTTTTACTTTATAATCTTTTAATTCTGGATAAATTTCAAACAAAGTATCATGTTTTAATATTTCTTCTAGTTTATATGTATTGCCTTCTTCTAGTTTTATATTATTTTTTAGTGCCATATCTTTATCAGAAAATTCAAACTTCCAATCTCCATTTTTATCTTGAAACCAATTTGTTTGTTGTCTTATTGTTTCATTATCTATATTCTGTTTTGCCATTTGCTGTGCTTTATTATAATAATATCTCATTAAGGAATTTTGTGGATTGTTCTTTATAGCATTTTCCATTCCTTTTTTGCCACCAATAGAATATTGTTCCTCTTTTATATTATTTGTATTTTCTCTATATGCTTTCTCCCACTTGTTCTTTAAGTCTTTTATAAATAATGCTTCACTTGAATTTCCTGTTATCTTATTTGCTAGACTTACTATTTTGTCATATATTCTCTTAAATACACTAGGTTTTTCTACTGATAGATTATTAATAAATTCTTGATTTCCGAATAACTGTCCTGAAATATCAGCCAACACCTCTGCATTTATCTCATCTGTATTGTATAGTTTCTTTAAATCTTCTACTGCATTTCTCAAGTCTCCATCTTTTTGCATTCTTTGATTTACTAAATCTACCATTTCTTGTGTTTGTATTGCATGAGTTAGCTCGTGACCTAATATAAACTCTCCTGCTCTACTAGAATTTGGATTTATAGTTATCTCTATTTCTCCTGTTTGCTGATTTGTTACTATTTTTCCATTTACATTTTCTCCAAGTGTATCATTTAATCTTATATTATAGCCTTTTTCATTTATTACTTTTTCTATCGTATTTACAAGTTTAGTTGTTTTTTCTGAATTATCCCAATATTTTGAAGCATCTTGTCTAAATGTATCTACCTTTGTATTTTCATTTTGTTTATATTCAAAATTATTTTGTACTTCTGGACTAGATAAACTATATTGCTCTGTTGTCAATACAGTATCTAACTTCTGTAACTTCTGTTCTTTAGCACTTTCATATATTGTATTAATCCAATCATCACTTGTAAACTTTTCAAAGCCTTTATGCTCTTTGGTTCTGTTGTCATATCTAGTTATATTCTTTGTAGGTTCTAAGTCAAACCAACTTCCGTATGCAATGTCATCTATTTGTGACTTTGTTAAATCAGTAGAGTTTAATCCTATTTGCTCTGCTACTTGTTTCCATTGTCCTACTGTTCTTCTTCCATTTCTATTAGGTGCAACTGCATCTAGTGCATTGTCTACTACAGAGTTATCATATTGTATTCCTGTTGTATTATTTTGTCTTTGATATTGTGCGTAAGTTCTTTTTCTATCTTGACTTTCTGTAAATCTTTCACTCTTATATGTTTCCTCTAGTTTATATTTTGTTTCTGTTTTTATATCTTCGTTTATTTGATTTAATGCTTCTTCACTTGGTGCTGATTCTATAAATTGTTGCATTTGATTATATGTATTTTCATCATAAAATTGCTTTAGTTTTGCAAGGTTAGTCTTTGTTTGTTCTTTCTTTGTGGTTTGCTCTTGCGAGGTTTGATTTTGAGGCGTTTTTGTTTCTTGGTTGATAACTTGGTTGCCTGTGTTTTGTTGATTGCTATTTTGTGCTTGTTCTATTTTATTACTTTTTGATGATTGCTCATCTTGCATCTTCCCTAATATTTCAGTAGCTGTTTTTGTATCTACATTATATGCTTTCTTTATATTTGAAATTTGCGATTTAGTTGTTGCTCCACCCATTAAAGTAGAAGTCAAAAATGCTGTTCCTGCTTGGTCTAACATTTCTTCTACATTAAAATCTTTTGTAAATTTTGCACCTTTTCCGTTACTTGCTTCATCTATAACTCTATTTTTTAGATAATTAAGTGCGTATGATATAAATTCTTCTGTTCCTTCTCCTACTCCTTGCATTCCTATTCTTGCAATTTGTTTTCCTAATCCACTTTTAATTTTCTTTGCTATAGCATTGGTCACTCCATCGTCTACATGGCCAAACATACCAAATAAATTCTCTGTAAATGTTTCAATTCCTGCTCCACCTATTGCACTTGCCCATACTTGCCCATTGGTTGCTCCTTCTGTTGCATAGCCTTCTGCTAATCCACTTCCTAAAGAACTTCCAAATGTCATTGCGTTAGTTAATAATGGTCCACCAACTGTTTCTCCTGCCATTAATGCTCCCATATAACCAATATTCTCTGCAACTTCATCTCCTTTTTCTCCCACAATAGTATGTCTATCTAAATTTTTGTCTACATTGTCTATTGCTTTTGACAATGGATTTGGATCATTTGCTATATTCTTTCTTAATCTTTCAGCATAATTTTTATTTCCTGCCCAATCAAAAATTTGTGCTTCTACTCCAGTTAAAGCATTCCCTAAATTTTCGCCTACTCCTACTATTCCTTTTCCAACATTTAATCCAACATCTGCAAGTGTTGAAGCTCCTACTTTTACAGTATCTCCCACATACTCATCTAAAGTATTATAAATATCTCCAAACTGATAGCCATTATCAAATCTTCTCAAATTATCATTGTATACATCTGTTCCTTTTAAAAGTGTCTTTTTTTGATTTCTGTTATGAAATTTGTCATATTCTTCTTGCTTTTTTCGTGTTTCTTGTCTTTCTTTATATTTTTTAGAATCTTCTTCTTTCTTTTTTATATTCTCTAAAAATCCTTGTCTATATTCATTCATCTTTTCTTCTTGTGTTTTTAATTTATTACTTGTATCACTATTTTTAGAAAGAATTGAATTATTATTTGCTAGATTTTGTATTTGTGACCAAGTATTATTAGTTGTTGGTTGAATAGTTGTGTTATTTCCCCTAGAGCCTATTGAACTTCCACCTCTAAAGCCACCACCACCAGATGTAGATGAAGTTATTTGGTTTGTATTTCTGACTGTATTGATATTTGATTGCCCTATACTATTATTTTGACTATTAGAAGTATTTTTTGCTTCTTTTTTTGCTTTTCTTTTTTCTTCTTCTTGTCTTTTCCACACTTCTTCCATCTGCTTTTTATAATCTTTCCAAGACATTTCATTCCTCCTTATAGTCCGTATTTTTCAAACAAAGCCTCTGCTTGTTTTTCTGATATTCCTTCTTTTCCTTTAGTTTGCTGATATTTTAAAACTCCTCCCATAATTATAGGTCTTGCTAATTCTTTTGCTCCAGTTTTCAATAATTTAGCTAGTTTTGAATTTCCTAATGCTTTTAATGCTGTTTCTGCATTATCAGATTTTTTTATATTGTCTTCTGGATTTATACTTTGGTCATCTTTTTTAGGTTTATTTTTGTATGTCCTATTACCGCTAGTAGAACCTGATGACCTTCTTGAACTACTAGCACTAGATTTTTTTGATGTGTTATAATTCCATTCCTTTTGTCTCCATTTTTCCTCATTCTTATCTTGTTTAACTTGATAATCCCATTGTTTCTTTTTCCATTTTTCTTCATTCTTGTCTTGTTTAACTTTATAATTCCACTCTGTGTTTCTCCAATTATCTTCAATCTTATCTCTTTCTTTTTGATATGCTCTTTGATATAAAACTTGTTCCCTATTATTCTTTAAATCGTATTCTTCACTCAATAGTTGCAGACTTTGTTCAAATATTCGCATTGCATTTTGTCCCTTAGTTATATCCCCTGTTTTTATTGCTTCATTTATTGCAAAATCTACATCTGATTTTAATTGTCTTGCTGTATTAAGTGTAGATGTTATATTATTTTGATAAGTATTATAAAGTCTTGATTGTGTTGTCTCTGCATATCCACTATTGCCCAATCCTTGACTTGCCAAATTCTCTGCTTGCACTCCAAACGGATTACTATTTTTTTTATAATCTTGATATATTGCTCTATTTTGTTGTACTGTTTCTCTGTCTATATCTTCTTTTTGTCTTGCCAATCTTTCTGTTTGCAATTGGACATCTTTATCTGTTAATTCATTCATTTGTTGCAACTGTGTGTCTAGTCCTTGCCTTTTTTGAGCAACTAATCTATCAATATCTTCATATCCTTCTGCCATTTTTTACCTCCTTTACGCAGTTCTTTTCCACATATAACATGTGATATATGGTTGTAAGTTGTTATGTGCGTTTCCGCTACCTTTTTCGACTTCTGACACTTCGTGAGTATGACTAGGAATAGTATGTGAGTGTTGATCTATATCAATTACACTATTTATTGTACTACCAGCTGATGAAGAAGGAAGAATGTTTGCTGATCCAGAGCTAATATTGCCAATATTTTTATAGTGCATTTTAGCAGTAAGATTTTTAGTAGAAGTTGTTAATTGCCCTGAACCTGCTACATTTACATTGTGCTTATGTGTTGGCATTTCTGATATATTCAATGTATGTGATACTTCTCCTCCTATCTTTTCTACTGTATTAAACGCTGTATTATTTGTATCTATTCCTACTGGTACTCTTCCTGCTCCCCATGATACCCATGTACCTCCAAATAATGATGATGGATTTATATTGTTTACTGACATATATATCGCACCTACTGGATATACAGAATTTATTTTTGTATTCAATTCTGCAATTTTTAAGTCAATTTCTGTTGTTAATATACTATTGATGTATATTTTTAAATCATTCCCTGTTTTATCAAATAATTCTTTTAATTGTGTTGGTGTTTCTGTTGGTTTATCTAATAATGTTTGTATATTGTTTGTATTACCTGTAAACTTTGTTAATGCCATTTTTATTCCTCCTATCTCTTGATATATCCGCCTTCAAAGGCTTCAATTATCGAATTATATATTCCAAATGTTTTATCTAATTCATCACTATAGAATTTAAGTTGCAATTCTGCAAATTTCTTTTCTTTAATTTTATAAATTATGTTAGATGAGTTTGTTGTGTCGAAAGTAAAATTTGAAAAATCCAAACTTTCAAAATCAAATCTATTTGTTGAATACTCTTTATTAAATTTACTTTGAGCTTCTTTATTAGTTCTTTCAGCTACTTTTACTTTTCCATTTGCCATCGTTTTTACTTTTGATACTCCTCCACGTTTGTTCGTAGTCTTATACTTGTTTCCATAACCAAAATTATCCATTGGTGTTGTCCAATAACTTTGTATAATCTCTCCGTTATCGTTAGTTCCATTGACAATAAAAATAGAACCATCTTCAGCTCCTATGTATAAATTACCTTTGTATTCTTTTAAAATCGTTGCTTCTGCATTCTCAAGTTCCCAGTAGTACCATTCATATTCATATCCATTTACGCTTTGATATAATTGTCTTATATCTCCTAAATAAATATGAGAATTAATAAGTATAAGTAAGTATCCATTCCATTCTGTCATCATTGACAAGTCATAGTTAATTTCGTTCGTCAATTTATTATCTACTAAGCTACTTTTGTGACTTAGCAACTGTTGTGATGTTATATCATTACTTGATATTCCTTCTAGTCCTGTTTGACTTATAAATACTACATCATCTTTATAGTTAATAGCATCTGATATACAACCTGTAGAGATATTTCCTTGAAAGTTTGGATATATTCTTCCATAAGTATCTGTAGTTGCTGTATGATAGAATATTGTGTCTTTTTCTTGACTAGGCTCTTTAAATACCCATAAAATATTATTTCCTACAACTAATTGCTTAATTGCACTTTCATCTGTTCCATCTTGATAATATGCCAAGTCGCTTACATAGTTAGGTGTATTAAGTTGGCTATGAAATACTGCATTAGGAAAATCTGGATTGCCTGTAAAGAATAACCTATTATCAAAAACAATTACTTTTGTACATTTTGTTATTCTATCTATATATCCTGTTATTGATTTACTATACGTTATCTCTACATTATCTGTTCCACTTAATACTGGTGCTGTAGGTGCTGTTGTAAATGTTACTTTCCCTGCTGATGAATTAACTGTATAACCTGTAGTCATTACTGTATCATTTACTTTAACCTCTGTTACTGCATCTATATTCTCTGTATCTAGGTAGTAGTCTGTTGATGTTCCATCTGCTACAAATGTGTTCTTTCTTTTTGGTTGTAATACGTTTACATCTTGGTATGGTTCGCCTCCTCCACTTGGAGAACGTGATATAGTTGTTGTTGGAACATAAGGTTCTCTAAGTATTTTATAATAGGTTTTATTGTTATCTACAACTGTATCTGTTGAAAGTACATATTGATTATTGACTAATTCATAATATCCAGATGTTGAAGGATTGCCAGTAGGGTTTTCCACTTCTTCCATTATTGTATCTGTAACATTTTCTAATGTTGTTCCGTCATATACTAAATAATTTGCTCCATCTACTATGTATAATTTTTCGTGGAATATAGAAAATGAACTTTTTGCGTCATTCATATCATTTTTTAAAGATGTTAATGGTGTTGTTGGTGTACTAGGAAAGTTATCCCATAGATATAAATTTGTTCCTGCGTGAATTAATGCTTTGTCATTATAAAAATATATACCGTTAATATTATCTTCAAAATCAGCCATCTTTCTATATCCTGGTCTTGATTCTATACAACTTCCTTGTGTATCTTTATAATTCTTCCATACATTTAAAGCATCTGGACTTCTTGATAATAAAACTAAAGAAGGATCGTTTGCAAAATCTACTCCTCTAAAATCTGAGTATGTTCTTCTTAAAGGTACACTTCTCATTAAATCACTCCCTCTTCTACTGTTATTGCTATGCTACTTCTTGAAGTATCCCAGGCATTCATCTTTCTTTGATATTCTGCTAAATATGCTGTGTAGTCTGCACTAGGGTCAGCTTTTAAAATATCATTTGCTACTAAGTATGGAATCATCATTTGAGCATCTTGATCTATTTCTAACGTAAAATCATCACTTGTTTCTTCTGTTATCTCAGTTGGATAGGCAAAATATTCTAAAATATATTTGTAATTTGATGCTCTGCTTACATATATCTTCTTGCCTAATGTGTAATAATCAGGAGCTACTTGGTTGTTTTCTTCGTCCATTGCTATTACTCTTTTTTGTTGATACATATTACTTGGCAATGAATATTCTTCGTATCCTGTACCCTCTGTACCTATTTCTTTTAATACCTTAGTTTTAAGTATTTTCTTTTCTTGACTTAACTCTTGATATGCAGGTGCATACACTAAATTTAATCTTGCTCTTATATCTTCATCATCAGTTAAATACTGATTGTTTGGTGCATATTCTTCTATTAATGCTAATGTTATTTTTTTGTTTTCTCCTAATGTCATAATTTCCTCCTTAATCAAATTTCAAGCATTTTAAATCTTCTTTAACCTCTTCTACTGTCTTTGGCTCAAAATCTGGTAAAATGTATCCTTGTCCATCTTGCCATAATAATCTAGTTCCTTCTGGTAAATCTATTTCAAGTTTTGAATATTCTTTTATCTTTGCTCCGTTATGTTCCCTTTCATCTTCTATTTCTGTTATAAATTTTGTTCCTTTTATTGTTTGATGTACTCTTCCGTCTTCTGTCACATCATCTACATCTGTGTCTTTGTTTACTGTTAATCCTAAAAATTGATAATATTGAGGTTTTATCATGTACCTCTCTACGTGATCCTGTGGCTTTTTGCCTTTGCATATTTTCTTTTCTTCTTCCATAAACTTCTTTCCTTTCCGCTTTTGTTAGAGTTGAACTAACTTTGTCCCTTAAAGCGATATAAAAGGGAGATTTCTCTCCCTTTGACTATGCAGGCATTGTTTCTAATAATGCATATATTTGCTCTGGTCTTACAATTTTTGCACCATATACATATAATCCTTTTACAATATCTCCAAATCCTTTTTCTTTCTCAATAGCTTTTACTGTGTCAACTTGTCCTGCAAATGCAACAGCTTTTGAAGTTCTTATGATATTGTATCTTACATTAGTTGTTGTGTTTGTTGGTAATAAGTTTTCAATACATACCATTATGTTATTGTATTTTCCTACAGCACCTTTCTTAGCTAAGTCAACATTGTTTGTTAATGTTTCTGTTAATCCTTGTCTTAAGAAAGAATACATTCTTGGAGAAAATTCTCCATATAAGTCATCAGTTGGTTTTACATTATTTGAATATAAAGCAACTAATCCTTCTTCTACTTTTTCTTGTGCATTTGTTTTTGTTGGTGTGAATGCTGTACCTTGTGCAATAGTTGAATCATTTGCTTCTATTGCGGTTTTTAAGATAGATGCAACATATTTATCTCCTTCTTCATGAAGAGCTTTTGCACATTCTCTTGTATCGTTCTCTAAAACTCCTGGTATAGATTGAGCTTTGTCAACATTATCAAAATATCTTGCGAAGTATTTGAATTGATCAATTACTAATTCTTGGTCAACTCCATCTACATTCTCGATATTGATATCTGTTCCTGGTACATAAGTTCCAATAGTTGGTGCTACTGAACCTGTTATTTTTAATTTGTTTCCTGCTTTGATTTCTCCTTCAAATTGATAATCACAATGTGTTCTTAATCCTGTTAATGTATCTAGAGCATTTTGTATTTTTTTGCTCCATAATGTTTGTTTAAATACTGCTACTGACATATTTTTCTA
>JAEIGA010016063.1_pt1 | contig 11396 bp, 10 predicted proteins | sample 9270691 | NCBI WGS metagenome assembly JAEIGA01 (sample SAMN17057246, study PRJNA624740) | gut metagenome | biome: biome; isolation source: fecal sample | host: Bos grunniens | place: China: Xizang | collected 2019
AATCGACAGTGAGCCGAAGTTTTCTTTGACGTATGAACTGATTTGATGCAAAATTTGACTTGGGAATTGCAATTGCAGGTGGCTGAGCACCAATTCGGCAACGATGCCGTAGGCAACAGCGACTCCATGTGGGATGATGTGATTTTTAGATAATGACAGGCTCTCAAAAGCGTGTCCGAAAGTATGCCCGAAATTGAGCGCTTTGCGTATGCCGTTTTCGTATGGGTCTTCGGTGACAATAGCTTCTTTGACCATCACCGAGTCGCGGAGTATATCCATGAATTCGTCTCGATAAATCGAATCAATGTCGGAATTTAATATGTCGGAAGTGGATTTTAAGTCTTTGAGCAATGTGTGTTTCAGCATTTCACCAAGACCGGAAAGAATATCGTCATGGCAGAGAGTTTTAAAAAAACGAGTTGAGATTATTGTTGCAAATGGAGGATGGATTGCACCGATAGCATTTTTGATGTTTTGGTGATTGATTGCTGTTTTTCCTCCGATTGAGGCATCGACTGCCGACAGGATTGTGGTCGGTACATTTATATACTTTATCCCACGTTTATATGTGGCTGCGGCAAATCCTCCGATATCGCTGATTACGCCACCTCCGATATTGATTAACACTGCATGTCGGTCGGCTTTATTGTCGATTAATGCTTGCCATATTTCAGACAAAGAATTTATGTTTTTATGGTTTTCACCGGAGTCTATAGTGATGTGGATAGCCGATTGAAAGATGACATTATCGGAAAAATATTTCAATGTGTGTTGATGTGAAAAATTGTCGGTTAGGACAAAGATTTTTGAGGGTTTTATTTCGGCGATCAACAGATTGAGATTGTCGATAATATCGTTGGAGAATATAATTCGGGTGTCCATATCAATCGTTTTGCGATAAGGTTAAAAGGAGGTGTAGATTGTCGGCAAAACTTTGCATAGAGTCGAAAACAATGTCTGCTCCGGCATTATATAGGTCAGACTCTGAAAGTGGTCCTGTGGTAATTCCGATAGTGAAACATCCGGCTGCATGACCGGCTTGTGCTCCAAGAGGAGCATTTTCGATGACTATGGCATTAGTGTGACACACTCCGGCTTTTTCCAGACCTTTAAGGTATGGTTCCGGATCGGGCTTACCTTTTGTGACATCAAGTGCAGTGATGCGTTTTTGTGGCTCGAATGCACCCGGGAAATCGGAGTCGATATATTTGATGAGGCTGTTTTGAGCAGAGCCGGTCACGAGCACTCTGTCGATGCCGCAGTCGATGAGGTTTTGCAGCATGGCATTTGCTCCCGGCATCACTTCTTTTTTGCCGATTTCAACGAAATATTCTGCCTTTTTCTCGTATAGCTTGCGCCATTCTTCTTCGCTGGCTATTCTTCCGTATTTTCGTTGGAAAAGGAGATTGATTGTGGCCTTACCGGTCATCCCTTCGTAGAGGTAAAACTCTTCGCGAGAACATTCGATGCCGACTTCGCTCATCATTTTGTGCCAAGCCAATGTGTGATATTTCATTGAGTCATAGAGCACTCCGTCCATATCGATTAATGCGGCTTTAATGTCAAGCCTGTCGATATGGTTTCGGCTAATGTATGAGTTGATAGAAGATTTTATTTTGTCGGATATTGTCATAGGAAATCAAGCAAATTTATTTTGTTGCAGTTATGTGAAAACAAGCAGTTTTATACTCATATTTTACAAGACATCTCTCTTGCTTGCGTAAATCAAGCAAAACCTCTCCGAGCACCCCTTTGAGGTCATTGCCGTTGATTGTGCGAGTCGAATCGAGGCAGAAGAAGTGGTTGTAGCTGATGTCGAATGTAGTCCCAAATTGATGTGTTGATGAGTCTGAAGCATTGACATTTACGCGACGAAGTTTTTTGACTGTGGTTGGAGTTCTCAACAGGCTTGTTACTTTGATTCGATAGCCGTCGGCTCCTCTGCCGGCTAATGAGTCGATGAAATTTTTGCCAATGTCTTCCAAAAGTTTAGCAGCTTCCGGAACAAGAAACGGCAGAGAGTGAGTCAATTTATCGACATGGTAGAATTTATTTGACTCTATTTTTACGATAGGACGTTTTGTGAAATATGAATTTTCAACCGAAACAATTGGGTCAATCCCTAATTTTTCGGCACAAGCATACTGATATTTGTTGCTGTCATTGAAAACTTCTCTGAAGCTGCCAAAATAATTGACATGGATGCGTGCGTTGGAATACGACCCTTTCTTTAGCTCCGTATTTTTTTTTGTGTGAGTATTGTTGACAGAGTCGGTTGTGATAGAGTCATTATGTGTAATGTCGCATTGTTTGTCGCTGCATTGAGCGAGGAAAAACAAGGCGCACAGAGAGCATGCAATAATGTATGTGAATGATTTCATTGTCGATGTTGTTGAATTATTGTGTAAAGTTAGGACAAATTTGTAAAATAGACAAATGTATTGCTACCGAGGCATCGGTTTGAAGGTTGATTTTTATGGGGAACTTCTATAAACTGTGTGGTATTATAATTTTTTGAAAGGCTTGTGGCTTTCAGTCGGTAAAAGGCGAATTTTGTGGTGTATAATCAAATTTAGTTTGAACTTTCCGAAAAAATGATTAACTTCGCAACTCAAGAATAGAATATTAACAATAAAACAAAATATATCGATGAATTTTGTAGAAGAATTAAGATGGCGCGGTATGATTCATACAATGATGCCGGGCACAGAAGAATTATTGGAAAAAGAGATGGTGACAGCATATTTGGGTATTGACCCGACTGCTGACTCATTGCATATAGGACACTTGTGTGGGGTGATGATATTACGCCATTTTCAACGTTGTGGTCACAAACCATTGGCGTTAATCGGTGGTGCGACAGGTATGATTGGAGACCCATCGGGAAAATCGCAAGAACGCAATCTGCTTGACGAAGAGACATTACGTCATAATCAAGAGGCTATCAAACGTCAGCTCGCAAAATTCCTCGATTTCGAAAGTGATGCACCAAATCGCGCCGAACTTGTCAATAATTATGACTGGATGAAGGAATTCTCATTCCTTGATTTTGCTCGTGAAATAGGCAAACACATCACAGTCAACTATATGATGGCAAAAGAATCTGTTCAAAAGCGTTTGAATGGTGAAGCTCGTGATGGGTTGTCATTCACAGAGTTTACATATCAGTTGCTTCAAGGCTACGACTTCCTCCACCTCTATCAGCATAAGGGATGTAAATTGCAAATGGGTGGTAGCGACCAATGGGGCAACATCACTACAGGCTCGGAACTTATTCGTCGTAAACTTGGTGCTGAGGCATACGCATTGACATGTCCGCTTATCACAAAAGCCGACGGAGGTAAGTTTGGTAAGACCGAGAGTGGAAATGTGTGGTTGGATCCACGTTACACAAGTCCGTATAAGTTCTATCAATTCTGGCTTAATGTCAGCGACTCGGATGCAGAAAAGTATCTGAAGATTTTCACATTTATATCGCAAGAAGAAATCGCAGAGTTGGCAAAACAGCATGCAGAAGATCCGGGTCTGCGCCCGCTCCAAAAGCGCTTGGCAAAAGAGGTAACAATCATGGTGCATAGCGAAGCCGACTATAATGCTGCGCTTGAGGCGAGCCAAATTCTTTTCAGCAATAAGGCGAATGAAACGCTTAAAAACATCGATGAAGCGACATTGCTTGATGTCTTTGAAGGCGTCCCTCAATTCGAAATCTCAGCCGAAGAACTTAAAGCCGGAATTCCGGTGCTTGACCTTTTGGCTGTGAAGTCAGCTGTGTTTGCTTCAAAGGGAGAGGCTCGTAAAATGGTGCAAGGTGGTGGCGTAAGCATCAATAAAGAAAAAATCGCCGACCCTAATGCGAGCGTTTCGGAAGAAGTGTTGTTGAATGGTAAATACATCCTCGTTCAACGTGGCAAGAAAAACTATTATTTGTTGATAGTGAAGTAATAACAGATATCGATTGATATTTCAAAGGTTGGGCATCATCATTGCTCAACCTTTTTTATGTGATAAGTTTGTGGCATAATAAATAAATGAGAAGAAAGATTAAGTGTTAAGACAATATAAAATAAAGGTGTAAGAGAGTAATTTGATGCGATAAGTTGTTGAGATTGCTGATTTTTTGCTAATTTCGCAGTGTAAAAGTATTTTTTATGTGAAAAGAAGGCTCTTTTTTGTGGCTGAAAATATTTTGTGAATATTTTTGGCATGGCAATTGTAGTCAGATATAGTCAGAATGATAAATAACAAATTAAAAAACAGATAAAAATGGACAAATTAAGTTATGCATGGGGTTTGGCTATGGGTCAACAACTCCGCGGAATGGGTGTAAAAGATTTGAATGTAGAAGATTATGCAGCAGCAGTAAAGGCTGTGTTTGAAGGAACAGAATCGGCTATTCCATTCGAAGAAGCTCAAACTCTCATCAACGAATATCTTCAAAACCTTGAAGAAGAAATGACAAAAGCAGCTCGCGAAGCAGGCGAAAAATTCTTGGAAGAAAACAAGAAGAATGAAGGTGTAAAGGTGACTGTAAGCGGTCTTCAATATGTGGTTGAGAAAGAAGGTGAAGGTGCACAACCGACAGCTACAGACGAAGTGACAGTTCATTACACAGGAAAATTGCTAAATGGTCAAGTGTTTGACAGCTCAGTTCAACGTGGCGAGCCTGCAACATTCCCACTCAATCGCGTTATTCCGGGATGGACAGAAGGCGTTCAATTAATGAAAGAGGGCGCTAAGTACACATTCTTTATTCCGTCTGATTTGGCATACGGTCCACAAGGTATTCCAAATGCAATTCCTCCACACTCTACTCTTATCTTTGAAGTTGAGTTGATTAAGGTAATCAAGAAATAAAAAGAGGTATGCGAATTAAAAGTGTCTTGGTCGGAATAGCAGTGGCTATGATGGCAGTGGCTTGCAGCACAGAGTCAAAGGAAGCCGGTAATGATTCATTGAGTGTAAAACCACAAGAAGAAGCAAAGGAGGCATCAATAAAAACGTTTGACGACTCAGTTGCATATTTTATGGGTCAAGATGCAGCTTTGGCATATTGGCGTGCAGCTAAAATCGATTCAACTTTGTCGGGCAAAGAGAATGCAGAACAATTCCGTAAGGGTATTGAGGATGGTCTGAAAGCCGCAACAAAGTCGAATGCGTATGCAATAGGATTGCAACATGGTCTTGTCGCATTTACAAGTATCAAAGGTCTTAACGATAATCTTAAGACAGCATTGAGTGCGGAAGCATTCATGAAAGGTCTGAATATGGCAATGGAGTCGGAAAATGCTGTCGATGCTGTTAAGTTTCAAGCTGATATGAGTGAAGTTGAGGCAAGATTAAACACATTGATGATGCAGACTCAAGACACAATCAAATAATAATTAAAAATTAGTACAGATGAAAAAGATTTTTTTCTATGCAGCAGCGGTGGCTGTAATGGCATCATGCGCAAATAAGCAAACAGAAACCACTGATACTCAGGTGGCAGAAGATACAGTCGTTGTAGAAGAAGTGGTCGAACAACAAGCGGTGTTTGTTGATACTACAGGTTACACCACTACTGCTTCAGGTCTCAAATATAAGGTTGTGAAAGAAGGTGCAGGTGCTATGCCTAAAGCTGAAGACACTGTCGAAGTGCACTACACAGGCAAGCTCCTCGACGGCACAGTGTTCGATAGCTCAGTAGAACGTGGTGAGACTATTTCATTCCCATTGAACGGTGTGATTAAAGGTTGGACAGAAGGTCTTCAGTTGATGAAAGAGGGTGCAAAATATGAGTTTATCATCCCTCCATATCTTGCTTACGGCGAACGTGGTACTCCTGGTGGTCCGATCGGTCCGAATGCAACTCTTTATTTCGAAGTAGAACTATTTAAGGTAAAATAATAAGATATGAAAGTGAAATATTTAGGAGCATTGGCATTGGGCGCAACAATGCTTGTGGGATGTGGAACAGTGCCACAGTCAAAAGAACTCAGCGAAATCAGTAATGCGACAATGGCAGATTCACTTGCTTACTATCTTGGAGAGCAAGGAGCAATGGCATATTGGCAAGCAGCAGCACAAGACACAACTCTGAAGACAGAAGCTGCGCGTGCTGCATACCTTAAGGGTTTCCAGAAGGGAATGGAAAGCATTTCAGAAGAAGATGCCTACAATCGTGGAGTCAGCCAAGGTATGAATCTTGCAATGTATTTGAAAACATTGAAGGCAGAATATGATGTTGATTTAAAGAATGATCCGGCACTTGCAGGTTTGGCATTCGGTATGCAAAATGATACAATTGTAAATCCGGGAATGCTTCAACAAGCAATCCAGCCTATCGGAATGCAACTTGATGCTATCAAGAGTAAAAAAGATAAGGAAATTGCAGATAAGAAGATTGCAGAAGAAATGCAAAAATCCAATTATCAAAAAGATGTCAACGGACTTGTCTATAAGGTAATGGCAGAAGGAAAAGGCGATAAGCTTGAGAATGGCCAAATGGTGCTTGTCGAGTTGATTATGACAGACGTAGCCGGAAAGTCACTCGTTCCAACAGATGTTAAGCCACAAAAGGTCGTTGTCGGTCAACATCACTATATTTCAATGTTGAATCAAGTATTACCTATGATGCAAGTCGGCTCGGCATACAAAGTGCTTGGCTCGGCAATAGAACTCTTCGGTCCACAATCACGTCAATTCCGACTCAAAGGTAGCGATATCGCTTGCTTGGAAGTAAAAGTTGTCGGCTATTGCGATGAAAAAGGCGAATTATCAGAAACACCGATAAAAGTTGCAAAAGAAGAAGTAAAGATAGCAAATAAATAATCGGGATTAAATATTTGTGATATAAAATAGCAGTCTATTCAATTGGGTAGATTGCTATTTTTTTGAATAAATGTTAAAAAATAGGCAATTTGATAAAGTTTTAGGATTAAAGAGTTGTAAATATCATAAATTGTAATTAATTTCGCAAAGTAATTGAAAATATAGCAATATGGAAAAAATTGACAATTTGGATCGTAAGATCTTAAATATCGTGATGAGAAATGCTCGTATAGCATCAAAGGATGTTGCATTGGAATGTGGAGTGTCAAGAGCTGCAATTCACCAACGCATACAACGTCTGATAGAGATGAACGTTATCACCGGCTCAGGCTATACAGTTGATCCTAAGATATTGGGCTATAATACTTGCACGTATGTCGGCGTAAAGCTTGAAAAAGGTTCGATGTATCGTGATGTAGTGGCAGAACTCGAAAATATTAAAGAAGTTGTTGAGTGTCACTTTACAACAGGTCCATATTCAATGCTTATCAAAGTCTATGCGAAAGACAACTTGGATTTGATGAAATTGTTGAACGACCGTATCCAACACATACCGGGCGTTACGGAGACAGAGACATTGATTTCGTTAGAGCAAAGTATGAACAGACAAATAGATGTGGAGCAGATAAGATCTAAGAAATGAAAAAAACATATTTGTTCTCAATAATGGCTGTGCTGCTTATGGCAGTCATAGCCTTTTTGTTTTTCTATCCTGATGCGATGGAAGGCAAGGTGCTCCAGCAGCACGACATTCAGCAAGGTTTAGCCAATGGTCAAGAAGGAAAAGCGTTTACGGAAGAGACCGGCGAGACTACTCGTTGGACCAACTCGCTCTTTGGCGGTATGCCAAACTTTCAGATTTCTCCCTCTTATCCGTCGTCTGACCTGATATCGTGGATAACGAAGCTCTATGGCTTGGGATTGCCATCTCCGGCTAATTTGTTGTTCATGATGATGCTTGGATTCTTTATAATGTGTCTATGCTTCAAAATGAAGTGGTATGTCGCATTGTTGGGTGCAATAGGTTGGGGTTTCTCGACTTATTTCATAATAATAATCGGGGCAGGCCATATATGGAAATTTGTGACATTGACATTTATTCCTCCGACGATAGGTGGTATTGTGTTGTGTTACAGGGGACGTTATCTCGCCGGAACGGCTCTTGCCGGGTTGTTTGGAGCATTACAGCTTCAAGCTAATCACCCGCAGATGTCTTACTATTTCCTTTTTGTCATATTCTTTATGGTTTTGGCTTATCTATGGTCGGCGATAAAGGATAAGCAGATGCGTCAATGGGGCATCGCGACAGCGTGTGTCTTTGTCGCAGGTGTATTAGGCGTGTTGGCAAATTCTCCGAGTTTATACAACACATACGAGTATTCCAAAGAGACAATACGAGGAAAGAAGACAGAGATAGTCTCTCAGCAAGAGGCTGCGCTTTCGGCAGAGGAGAAGAAAGGACTTGATTTTGACTATATCACTGCATGGAGCTACGGGCCGGATGAGACGTTGACATTGTTGATTCCTAACGTGAAGGGTGGAGCGACAATCAAACCGATTGAAGGGCAGAACTATAGAAAGTCGGTGGTTGAAACTGATTACATAGAAGATCGCTACAATCAAGGATTGATAGCGGCTGAAGAGATGCAATGGATGGGTCAGTTTAGTCAATATTTTGGTAATCAGCCGATGACAAACGGACCGGTCTATGTCGGAGCGATAATTTTCTTGTTGGCAGTGTTGGCAATGTTTGTGGTTGAAGGTCCGATGAAATGGGCTTTATTTGCAGCTACAATGCTATCGATATTGCTGGCATGGGGACATAATTTTGCGTGGTTCACACAGTTGTTTATCGATTATTTCCCGGGATATAATAAATTCAGAACGGTATCAAGCATTCTTGTCATAGCAGAGTTTACTTTGCCGTTGCTTGCCATGATGTGTGTCAATAAGATCATGACCACTCCGGATTTCTTGACAAAATATAAAAAGTCGTTTTTCGGGGTTATGGGCGTCGGCATGTTGATATGCTTATTGGGATGGTTATCACCGGGTATATACGGCAATGCTTTCAGTGCCGGCGAACTTGAGGCTTTGAATGATGCCGGAGCATTTGCAAATCCTCAAATAAACGGAATATTGCATAATATCAGAGAAGCTCGACTTTCATTAGTGTCAGCAGACTCGTTGCGCTCAATGTTTATTGTCCTTTTGGGTGCAAATATATTGTTTTGGTATGCCAAAGGTGTTATCAAGAAAAACTATATATTTATCGGGTCGTTGATGTTGGTGGTTCTCGTTGATTTATATACTGTCAACAAAAGATACGTCAATACTGAAAATTTTGTGGCTGCGGCAAATGATGAAGCTGTGTTTGAGCCTACGGCAGTAGATTTGGAGATATTGAAAGACACGACGATGAACTATAGAGTCATGGACTATAATGGCTTCGGCGAAGCTCGCTCGTCATATTTCCATAAAACAATAGGAGGTTATCATGCAGCGAAGCTCACTCGCTATAATGACCTTATCGAACATCAAATCAATAAGGGCAACCTTGATGTGCTCAATATGCTCAATGCGCGCTACTTTATCGGTCGTGATGAGGCAGGTCAGACTGTCTGCGAGCTGAATCCCGACGCTATGGGCAATGCTTGGCTTGTTGATCAAGTAGATTATGTGGATTCTGCCAACGAGGAAATGTCGGCACTCACAGGCTTGGCTGTCGATTCTGTGGCTGTCGCTGACAAAGCGTTTGAGCCGGTGCTTGGCAAGAGTCAGCCTAAGATGCCGGGTGACACTATTTTTGAGACCACATACGCACCTAATCGTTTGACTTATCACGCTCAGACCCGTAATGGTGGTGTGGCTGTGTTCAGCGAGGTGTATTTCCCATGGGGCTGGAAGGCTACTATCGACGGCAAGGAAGCGGAGATAGGTCGTGTCAACTATGTGTTGCGTGCCTTGAATCTGCCTGCCGGAAGCCACACTGTGGAGTTTGTGTTTGATCCGGAATCAATACATGTGACTAATACTATTGCGACGATAGCGATAATTCTTATTTATTTGCTTTCAGCCGGTGCTTTGGGCTTTGTGGTGATAGAAATATTAAAGAAAGGAAAAACATCGCAGAAATAAGAATTATGAAGGCTTTGGGCCTATTTGATAGTTTTGCGCAATGGTATAAACGATTGAGGCATAGTAAGGGGTTTGGCATACATTCCCCTTTTGCCTTTATGCTTGTCAATGAAATAATCAATAGTCGTTGCAGATATTATGGATATGATGACATCGAGCCGTATATCGATTCGATGAAAGGACGCAAGCAGCGTCGCTTGGCTCGATTGTTGATCCGGCTTGTCGGACGAATTTCGTTCAAGAAATTTATTGTAATAGGAAAGGCTGATGATGTGCTGATAAAAGCAGTAGAGATAGCTGATAGCAGGGTGGAGATTGAAAGAGGCGTTGAAGAGGTGTTGTCTTTGTCGCTGATTTATGTAGCCGGATTATGCGATGCGGACGAAGATTTATCTGCTTCGATGCAAGTGGATGGAAACGTATTTGTTTTTGACGGTCTTTGTGATAGCGGATTGAGAAAACAGTACGAGGATCTTGTGTCAGAGTGTCGGCATGGTGTGGTGTTTGAAGACTGCGATATGTCGATAGTGTTTGTGCGTAATCATTTGCCATTTGTGAAATATTCAATGATGATTTAGGATGATGGCTGAAGGGAAATATTTGCGACCATTGAAGGCGTTGGGAGATATTCTTGATGACTATTTGACTTATTTGGGTATGGAGCGGGGTTTATCGGTAAATACGCTTAAAGGGTATGGTTGCGATATACGTCATTTTTTTGAATATCTCGTGGTGATATCAAAGACTCCGGTCGATGTCGAAGAAGACGATTTACATCAGATGATGGTTGCTGTTAGTGAAATGGGGGTTCAGCCTCGCACGCAAGCCAGAATGATTGCAGCGTTGCGTTCGTTTTATAAGTTTATGCGACTGGAAGGCTATGTCGATAGAAATCCGGCGTCAAACATCGATATGCCTCGGTTGGCGCACGTATTGCCCGATGTCTTGAATGTAGATGAGATTGACGCGATGATAGGCTGTATCGATATGTCGAAGGCAGAAGGACAGCGCAATAGGGCTATAATAGAAGTCCTTTATGGATGTGGGTTGCGAGTGTCGGAGTTGACAGAATTGCGTATCAGCAGAATTTATGCAGAAGATAAATATTTGTTGGTAGAAGGAAAAGGTTCGAAGCAAAGACTTGTCCCGATGTGTGATGCTACATTGAAAGAAATATCATCATATCTTGAGGATAGGGCTCGTCTGGATATTAAGCCGGGTAATGAAGATATACTTTTCTTAAATCGCAGAGGTAGGAAGTTGACGCGAGTAATGATATTCTATATAATTCGAGATCTTGCAGAGCAGGCAGGGATAAAAAAACGTGTCAGTCCGCATACATTGCGCCATTCATTTGCGACACATCTTCTTGAGGGAGGTGCTAATCTCAGAGCCATCCAAGAAATGCTTGGTCATGAGAATATAGGGACTACAGAGGTCTATTTGCA
>JAEIGA010016064.1_pt1 | contig 11395 bp, 4 predicted proteins | sample 9270691 | NCBI WGS metagenome assembly JAEIGA01 (sample SAMN17057246, study PRJNA624740) | gut metagenome | biome: biome; isolation source: fecal sample | host: Bos grunniens | place: China: Xizang | collected 2019
CTGAGGATTGTATCCACAAGCACATCTCTTATAGTTCTTGCGTTTAGCAGTACATGTCGCAGCTGTATACTGTACTCCACTATCAACAGTGTAGGAGTGTGAGCTGCCATTAGCAGAAGTTGCACCACAACAATTATACTTGCTATGGACGTCTGCGGTTCCGCCGTTTACGACAGTACCAGTGTGGTTGGAAGTGTTCTTAGAGCCGCTTGTAAATGTAGCACTCTTATCTGTATATCCACAGGCACATGACTTGTAATATACAGCAGCAGACTGACAGTTAGCAGCGCTCTTCAAGAATTTAGCGTCTGTGTTACTCTGGTTATAAGTGTGAGTAGAACTTGTAGTTGTTCCACAAACACTACACTTAGTGTGAACACTTGCAGTACCACCATATACTCCGCTATGTCCATTAGCTGAACCCACTTCAACAACATAACTTGCACTCTTAGGATTATATCCACAAGAACATCTCAAGTAATTCTTACGTTTAGCAGTACATGTTGCAGCAGTATATTGAACTCCACTATCAACATTGTAGGTATGTGTAGTTGTTTTATATCCACACTTGCTACATGTCTGGTGAACAGCAGAAGTACCAGTATTGCCCATGCTATGGCTAGTTGTCTTATATCCACAAGCACATGTCTGACATGTACTGGATGTTGCAGTATTCGACATACTGTGCGACGAGCTGATTGTGTATCCGCAGTCTCCACACTTAGTATGAACACTTGCCGTGCCACCATTTACAGATCTGTGCGCAGTATCCTGATATCCGCAAGTACAAGTTCTACACAAGCTTGACGTAGCTTTATTCGTGAAGCTGTGAGTTGTACTTATTGTAGCTCCACAACAACTGTACTTGGTATGAACACCAGAAGTTCCACCATTAGTAGAAGAACCAGTATGGTTATTAGCATTCTTAGAACCACTTGTGAATGTCGAGTTGGAAGTTGTGTAATATCCGCAAGCGCATGACTTATAGTAAATTGCAGGTGACAGACATGTTGCAGCACTCTTCAAATATTTAGCTGCAGTGTTGGATTGGTCATAGGAGTGCGAGCTACTGATTGTTGCTCCGCAGCAACTATACTTAGTATGAACTCCAGATGTTCCTCCGTACGTAGAAGATCCAGTATGGTTATTAGCATTCTTAGAACCAGTAAACGTCGAATTAGCACTCTTATTACTATACCCACACTTACATGACTTGTAATACACTGCTTCAGCTGTACAAGTACCAGCAGTCTTTAAGTACGTAGAGCTTGTGTTGTTCTGGTCATAAGTATGGCTAGAGCTAATTGTAGCACCACAACAACTGTACTTAGTATGAACTCCAGAAGTTCCACCATATGTTGAAGAGCCTGTGTGGTTAGATGTATTCTTAGAGCCACTAGTAAATGTGGAGTTAGATGTTGTAAAGTATCCACAAGCACATGATTTATAGTATACTGCAGCAGATGTACATGTTGCTTCACTCTTCAAATACTTGAGAGCGGTATTTGACTGATCATAGGTATGGCTAGAACTAATTGTAGCGCCACAGCAACTGTACTTAGTATGTACGCTTGCCGTACCACCATAAGTGGACGAGCCTGTATGGGCTGTAGATACGATTGCAATATTTTGTACATCCTTAGTCTGAGTTTTATTGGGTACCCAGGAGGAAGTAAAGGTAGCTGTATAAGTTGTCCAGCCCTTTGTAGTACATGTAGCGGCTGTTTTAACAGCGCTAGTGCTATTAACTGTTTGAGATTCAGAGTGACTAGAATCTTTACTACATACGTGTTTTGCTGTACAAGTCTTATAATCACTACTCCAAGTATATGTTGTAGTAAGCCAATCGTGTCCCAGTGCAGAACCAACTTCAACTACATAGCTTGCACTCTTAGGATTGTATCCGCAAGCGCAGCGCTTATAGTTTTTACGCTTAGCAGTACATGTTGCAGCACTATATTGAACTCCACTATCTACTGAGTAGCTGTGAGTAGTTGTTTTATATCCACAGTTGCTACAAGTCTGGTGAACAGCTGACGTACCAGTATTGGCCATGCTATGGCTAGTTATCTTGTAACCACAAGAGCACGTACGGCATACACCAGATGTTGCTGTATTCGTGTAACTGTGAGTAGAGCTGATTGTATATCCGCAATCTCCGCACTTAGTATGGACACCAGAAGTACCGCCATTTACAGATCTATGGGCAGTGTCATTATATCCACAGGTACAAGTTCTACACAAGCTAGCAGTAGCTTTATTTGTGAAGCTATGCGACGTGCTAATTGTTGCACCACAGCAACTATACTTGGTATGAACTCCTTCTGTTCCACCGTTTGTAGAAGAACCAGTATGTTTATCTGGTGCCTTAGCAATTGTTTCAGTTTTTGTCTGTTGAGCAGCCCAAGAATCACCGAATTTTGCAGTATAAGTTCTTACACCAGTTGCAGTACAGGTAGGCTGTGTTGTAACAGCGTTTGTAATACTAGTACCTGTTGAAGTAGATGTTTGTTTATGACTGGAGTCTCTACTACAAAGTCTGGTAGCAGTACATGTAGTATAACCTGACCAAGCATACGTAGGATTAAGCCAGTCATGTCCTAACTTAGGCTCTGTTACATCCTTAGTCTGGTCAGTAGCCCAAGATTTAGTAAAGTCAGCTGTAAACGTTCTAATACCAGTTGCTGTACAAGTTGGACTTGTTGTAATCTTGTTTGTACTATTAACAGTTTCTGTTTCATTATGGCTAGAATCGTTTCCACACTTATGTGTTGCAGTACAAGTAGAATTCGTACCATCCCAAGCATAGGATACAGTCCATGCATGTCCCTTAGCTGCAACGGACTCTGTAGTATTTTTATCTGCTGCCCATGATGGCGAGAAGTTAGCTACGTAAGTTCTGATACCAGTTGCAGTACAGGTAGGCTGTGTTGTAATTGAATTTGTAATTGTTGCTGTAGCAGATTCCGTATGGCTAGAATTATGTTTACACGTTCTAGTAGCTTTATAAGAGGACTTTCCATCGCCTGAATAGGTAGCTGCATTCCAGCTGTGAGCCGTAGAAACGATTGCGATATCTTGTACGTCCTTAGTCTGGTCAGTAGCCCAAGACTTAGTAAAGTCTGCTTTATAGGTTGTCCATCCCTTAGTTGTACAAGTTGCAGCAGTTTTAACACTACTTGTGCTATTAACAGTTTCTGTTTCATTATGACTAGAGTTACGACTACACTTATGAGTTGCTGTGCAAGTTTTGTAATCGCTGCTCCACGCATACGATACCGACCAAGAGTGATCAAGAGCCGCAATAGCTTCTGTAGTTGTCTTATCGGTAGCCCAAGTTTCAGTAAAGTTAGCTGTATATGTTCTTACACCAGCAGTAGTACATGTTGCTGCAGTTGTTACTTGGTTTGTAATCGAAGCTGTCGCAGTTTCAGTATGGCTGGAGTTGTGCTTACAAGTTCTTGTAGCCGTGTAAGAAGATTTACCATTTCCTGAATACGTAGGTGCATTCCAACTGTGCGCAGTGGAAACGATTGCAATATCTTGTACATCCTTAGTTTGATCGGTAGCCCAAGACTTAGTAAAGTCTGCTTTATAGGTTGTCCAGCCCTTAGTTGTACAAGTTGCAGCAGTTTTAACACTACTTGTGCTATTAACTACTTGAGCTTCATCGTGGCTAGAGTCATTTCCGCACTTATGTGCCGCAGTGCACTTCGCATAGTCACTGCTCCACGTGTAAGTTGTAGACCAAGCATGTCCTGTTGCAGCGACAGTCTCTGTCTTAGTCTGCTTAGCTGCCCAAGAATCATTGAATGTAGCAGTATACGTTTTTACACCAGTTGCCGTACAAGTAGGCTGGGTTGTAATAGTATTTCCAATGCCAGTACCTGTTGATGTTGAAGTTTGCGAGTGAGCTGAATTATGCTTACATGTTCTTGTTGCAGTACATGTAGTATAGCCAGACCACGCATATGTTGGAGTATTCCAGCTGTGAGCAGTCGAAACAATAGCAACATTTTGAACAGCTTTCGTTTGGTCAGTTGCCCAAGATACTGTAAAGTCTGCTGTGTAAGTTGTTGTACCCTTTGTTGTACAAGTAGGAGAAGTTGTAATGACAGCAGTTGTATTGACAGTTTCTGTTACTGGATTTGTTCCTGTGTGCCATGTATTAGAACAAGTTCTAGATGCAGTACATGTCTTATAATCACTACTCCAAGAGTAAGCTGTAGACGACCACTTATGGTCAGTAGCAGGAATTGTCTCAGTCTTAGTACTTGTACCAGCCCATGAGTTAGTACCGCTAAATGTAGCAGTATACGTTCTTACACCCGTAGCTGTACAAGTAGCTGCTTTCGTAACAGCGTTTGTAATACTAGTACCTGTTGCCGTAGCCGTTCTTGTTGCCGTAGAGCAAACACTACACTTGCTAGTAGCTGTACATGTTGTATACTCACTCCAAGCATATGTAGTAGTACCCCAAGTATGATCAAGCAACGAGCCAGTTTCAACAACATAACTTGCACTCTTAGGATTGTATCCACAAGAACATCTCAGATAATTCTTACGTTTAGCAGTACATGAAGCAGCTGTATACTGTTCTCCACTATCAACATTGTAGGTATGTGAAGTTGTTTTATATCCACACACACTACACGTCTGGTGAGTTGCGGAAGTTCCTGTATTAGTCATGGTATGACTAGTTATCTTATATCCGCAAGAGCAGGTACGACATACTCCAGAAGTTGCAGTATTAGTATAACTGTGAGTAGTTGTTTGATAACCACAATCACTACATGTCTGGTGTACGGAAGATGTACCTGTATTGGCCATGCTATGAGTAGTGTCATAAGAAGTTCCACACTTACTATACTTCTTACACACAGTTGCCGTTGCAGCATTAACTACAGTACATCCACTTGCGTGGTTGGATGTGTTAATAGCAATATCCTGGCTAGTGTAGCTATATCCACAAGAACAGGTATATTTACTGGTTCCCTTAGTTGTACAAGTAGCAGCTGTCTGAGTTGTCTTTGTATAGCTGTGTTTAGTGCTAATTGTATATCCACAATCTCTGCACTTAGCATGAACACTAGAAGTACCACCTTTCACTTCGTAGTGACCAGTATCCTGGTATCCGCAGGTACATGTTCTACACAAGCTAGACGTAGCTTTATTTGTGAAGCTATGTGATGTGCTAATAGTCGCACTACAACAGCTATACTTCTTATGAACACCTTCTGTTCCACCGTTTACTTCAGAACCGGTATGGTTGGTTGGGTCAATTGGAATGTCTTGTACGTCCTTAGTCTGGTCAGTAGTCCAAGTCTTGTTAAAGTCTGCAGTATAAGTTGTCCAACCCATAGTAGTACAGGTAGCTGCAGTTTTAACTTTATCCGTAACAGTTGATGTTGCAGTATCTTTGTGGTTATTATTATGACCGCAGGCTCTAGTTGCAGTACAAGTGTAGGTTCCGTCGGCGTTCTTCGTCCACGTATAAACAGGTGCGAAGCCAGTACCTTCGAAGTAATGGGCATTAATATCAATTGAACCAACTTCAGTTACGTAGCTAGAACTCTTAGGATTATATCCACAAGCGCATCTCAAGTAATTCTTACGTTTAGCCATACATGTTACAGCAGTATATTGTTCTCCACTATCTATATCATAGGTATGGTCAGCATTAAGCGATACTTGACAAACACTACACTTATTATGAGCTTCCTTAGTTCCACCAAATATAGGATCGTGTCCAGTAGCCTTAATAGTGAAATCTTCGATCTGCGTTGTTGCCCAACTTACACTGAATGTTGCTGTGCATCTCTTACTACCATTAGTAGTACATGTAGCAGGTGTCGAGGTGGTGCTGCTTATTGTTGCAGTTGCAGTTTCAACATGGTTAGTAGTATCTACGCTACAACGTCTAGTTGCGGTACATGTTGAACCATCGTCAGCCCAATCATAAGTAGTAACTAGCCAATTGTGTCCAAGAGCAGGCTCAGTCACATTCTTAGCTTGATCGGCTGCCCACGACTTAGTAAAGTCTGCGTAATATGTTCTAGTACCCGTAGCTGTACACGTTGGGTTAAATGTAATATTACTTGTAGTATTAACAGTTTCTTGTTCTTTATGTGTACTATAACTATTACACAATCTGGTAGCAGTACATGTAGAGTTTGTACCATTCCAAGAGTATGTAGGATCTTTCCAAGGATGTGGTATCTTTGCAATATCTTCTGTTTTAGTACTAGTACCGGCCCAAGCCTCAGTAAATGTGGCTGTATATGTTCTAGTACCAACGGCATCGCAAGTAGGTTCCTTCGTAACTGCGTCTGTGATAGATTTTGCAGTAGCAGTTTCTGCGTGTTTAATGCTTCGGCTGCATGCTCTAGTAGCAGTGCACGTACTGTAATCAGCTGCCCAGGTGTACACAGTTGTGAGCCAATCATGTCCGAGAGGACCATCATCTATAGCACCACATCTTGAACAAGTTTCAGCTTCCGTACAAGTAGCATCCACCCAAGCGTGACCGAGAGGCTCGCCGGTATAATTATCTGTGTAAGAATGTTTACACTTACCACAAGTATATTTTTTGTGTGCTTTGACTGTACAAGTAGCAGCGACTTCTTCTATAGCATAGGCGTGTCCAGAAGCAGGTATTGTCTCAGTGTAAGAGAAATTACAATCTGAGCATGTATAGGTTTTTACACCGGTTGCAGTACATGTTGGCTGCTTAGTAGTAGCAACCGTATAATGATGTTTTATTAGTGTAGGAACACCATCCTCATATCGCCAGTAAGGATAATCATCTGGTATCTTTTCTTGTGGGTGATCCGCTCGATAGTAGTAGTGCTTAACTCCTTCTAGGTTTAATTTTGTTGAAGCCCACGGGTTCGTACCAAGGTCTACTATATTCTGAACGAAGCTATTCCATTGAGCTTCTGTACCCCTATAATAAACCTTAGTTATTGGAGAATTAAGAAAGCAGTAATTACCAAATGTGGTGATGCCTGATGGAAGCACTACCCAGTCAAGATTATGGCAATACTGCGCTAAGCCAGCATTAATCTCTGTAACAGAATCTGGAACAGTCAGACTTGTAATAGAACAGTAGTTAAATGAATGTCTACCGATCCATGTTACACTATTTGGAATTGTAATATTTACAATTGTGTTATCACCTGCAGTGTTTGCTTCTATTCCAGTAACAGACTTGCCATTATATACGCTGGGAATTACCAGAGAGCTTGGAGCAGCAACATTTGAAACTGACCTTATAGAATATGAATCACTGAAGTCGAGATAATCAAAAGCTAGGTAAGGTGCCTCCCAAACCGTTTGCCCATCAAATACTATTTTAGCAATATGAACTCCATCTGGATTATCTGAATCTTGCCATACTACATAATCAACATTTGAGTTACCATATTTAAAAGGCATATTTAATCACTCCTTATGTTGTTGAAATAGTAAGTGTGTTTGTAGCAGAATTATAACTAACTTTTACGCCGCCGAGAGTAGTAGCAGTAGCAGCAGGTAAAGTATATACAGTATCTGTGAATTTTGCATTACTTGGTACTGATTTTTCTAATTTGTAGGTTGTAGCTACAGGAATACCGTCAGCAAAATATACTGGCTGTGTCACAGAGCCTGCATTTTTATTGCCAGACATTGTTATACCGTCTGATTCGACCAGTTTAAGAGCATAATTAGCGGCTCCACCATCTGAATAAGAACCTGCGTAACTATGTCCGTGACCGTCTAGTGCAAATGTTGAGCCTTTTGTAAAAGTTAGTGCAGATGTACCAGTAACAGAAGTAATAGCATTACCAGAGCCAGTAACAGTTACACTGCTAACAGCACCTGTAGGACCTGTTGGACCTGTTGGACCTGTTGGGCCAGTAGGACCAGTAGGTCCGGTAGGACCAGTAGGACCTGTTGGACCAGTAGGACCTGTTGGACCTGTAGGTCCACGGTCACCAGTGGGTCCTCTATCACCTGTTGGACCACGATCTCCAGTAGGTCCACGATCACCGGTAGGGCCTCTATCTCCTGTAGGTCCACGATCACCAGTAGGACCAGTAGGACCTTGTTCACCTGTTGGGCCTGTAGGACCTGTTGGGCCTGTTGGTCCTGTATCACCTGTAGGACCAGTGGGACCAGTGGGACCAGTATCACCTGTAGGGCCTCTATCACCTGTTGGTCCGGTAGGACCAGTGGGACCCATATCACCTGTAGGTCCTCTATCGCCGGTAGGACCTGTAGGACCTGTTTTACCTGTAGGACCAGTGGGACCTGTATCACCAGTTGGTCCTCTATCACCCGTTGGACCTGTTGGTCCTGTGTTACCTGTTGGACCAGTAGGACCAGTGTCACCTGTAGGGCCTCTATCTCCTGTAGGTCCTCGATCACCTGTTGGACCAGTAGGACCAGTGTCACCTGTAGGGCCTGTTGGTCCTCTATCACCTGTTGGACCTGTAGGACCTGTTGGGCCTATTTCACCAGTTTTACCAGTAGGACCGGTAGGACCGGTAGGACCCTGTTCGCCAGTAGGGCCAGTAGGTCCACGATCACCAGTTGGACCTCTATCACCTGTGGGACCACGGTCACCCGTTGGACCTTGTTCTCCAGTAGGACCTTGTTCTCCAGTAGGACCTTGTTCTCCAGTAGGTCCGCGATCTCCTGTGGGACCTCTATCTCCGGTTGGACCTGTAGGTCCGCGTTCACCTGTAGGTCCTGTGGGACCAGTTGCACCAGTTGCTCCAGTAGCGCCTGTAGGACCCGTAGGACCGGTAGGACCTTGTTCACCGGTAGGTCCTCTGTCACCAGTTGGGCCTTTCTCTCCAGTAGGACCACGTTCTCCTGTAGGTCCTTGCTCGCCAGTAGGACCACGTTCTCCTGTTGGGCCTGTGGGACCCGTAGCGCCTGTAGCGCCTGTAGCGCCTGTAGCGCCTGTAGCGCCTGTTGGTCCGGTAGGTCCTGTAGGACCAGTAGGACCTGTATTACCTGTAGGGCCAGTATTGCCCCTAGGTATCTTAAAACTTATAGTAGTCTTGCCATCAGTAGTGGTTGCTGTGGCAGAGGCTTGTGTTGTGGCACTTACTTGCTCAGCGGTAGCTTCAATCGCAGTTATTACTTGTTTACCGTTTTCTTGCAAGGTGCCAGTAAAATTAAATGTTTTACTCATTCCTTGTTATAGGCCTCCTTTAAAACAATTTTTCTTCAATAAACTTTAAGTTGCTTAATAGCCTTTCATCTTTAGGATTATAATATAGAGCTTTATGTATATTGGCAAGGCTATTTTCATAGTCGCCTACATAATAATATGAAATTGATAAAATGTCATATAGCGCACCAGCCCAGCATTCACCGCGTTCCAGCCAGTCATAGTGGCGGTATGATGTATTTATACATTCCTTAACAACACCAATAGCTTGCTGATAATAGTGTAATTCATTTAAAACTTTAGCCATATTGACATAAGGCTCTCTATAGGTCTTATCTGTTAGAATAGCTTTCTGATAAGCTGCAAGGCATTTATCATATTCTCCTAAGCCTCTATAAGAGTCGCCCATAACCAAATAAAAATTAGCTTTATAAAAATCACTATATTGATCAGGATACTCTGTCAGCATATGGTTCAGTAAGTCAATTGACTTTTGATACTTGCCGCTATAGTAGTACTCATGTGCAAGATATACCTTACCAAAGTAGTCAGTAGGATTTTCCTCGCTTCTTAATTCAAGAAGTGGTAGGTAGGAGCTACGTGAGTCTTTGTGCGCTGGGTAGTGATGCAAATGAATTCTATCTGTTAGATATAGTGTGTTTTCGTAGCTATAACTGCCATCCAACAAGTCATTCTTTCTCACTAAGCTTTCGTGCACAGGGAAGTTCCAGCACCAATCACGAGAGTGTATTTTTTCATGGTGGAATACTAGAGCAGGCTCGCCACTTTCTGTATGTGACCAGATATAGTTGTATAAGCCACGTTCATGTACTCCCTCAATCCAGTTATCTCTAAGGATTTGTGCCCAGCCAGGCTCAAAAACCTCATCTAGATCAGGACATACTAAGATATTAGCATCATCAGGAACTAGCTTAAGGCTTTCATTTCTAGCTACGTCAAATCTCCAAGGAGTAATAACTTTCTGCTCTGCGCGATAAACGCGTGGATCATTCTTCAGTAGTTCAAAAGTACCATCTTCTGAACCAGTGTCAAGCACGACAACATAGTCTGCTTCGCTCATCGAAGCAAGCCACTTGTCAACAAACTTAGATTCGTTTTTACAGATTGTATAAACACAGATTTTATTTTCCATTTTTTAGCCCTTCTTTTCTTTTGTTTTTAGTTAGCTGAATGTAACCGTATTAGTAGTTTTGTTGTAAGAAATTATGTCAGTTAATAACTTAACGTCTGCCTGTAGAGCGGTATAATTTGCTTGTAGGTCAGCTATAGCCTGTTGAGCTGCAGTAAGTGCCTCATTAATATCAGCTATAATGCTATCAGAATCATCAGGAGTGAGGTAGATAGCCTCAGGATCTAGTGTACCGGCGGCTTTCTCTCTGTCATACTGTTCTTGTGTTAGCTTATGTATTTTTAGAGTAGATAAGTTTTTTTCTGTTTTCAACTTAACATATCCCCTTTCGTAATTTTATTTTAATTCTTTAGGATAGTGTGAGCTTATGAGTAAATGGACTCACACTATCCATTATAATATTACTTATTTTCGTTCTGCTCTCTAATAGCCTTAATTTTCTCTAAGAAAGCTTTAATGGCCTCAGGATCAGGCTGCTTCTGTGCAGACTGTGCAGGCTGTGCCTTAGCCACCTTAAATTTTTCCATAAAAGCTTTAACAGCTTCAGGATTAGGCTGCTGTTTTTCAGCTTGCTTTGCTTTTGCTTTTTCAATAAATTCTTGTAAAGTCATTTTTGTTACCCTCATATTCTTTTACTATTAAGAGTTATTGTTTGGTATTGTTAGGGGCTCAAGAACTAGCGATATTCCAATCTCACTAACATACCGTTTAAATATAATTGTAGCTCTAACATGTGCATCATTATTAGGGTCATACATAGCAAAAGTAGTAGAGAAGAAAGTCGCACCATTTTTTTCACATACCATAGCCGTTGCATCACTGTAAATAGTTGCACCACTAACAAGTGCAGAAGCATCAAGCTTAAGTTTAATTTGCTTAGTAGTATTTATATCTTCCCAGAAAGTGGTTTCACATGGAAGATCTACTGATCCTCCGCCTGCCATAAATAATAATAGTATTGCACTATTAAAACTGTTGCCATCATCAGCTGTATACTTTGTTAAATCAATAATTTTTGTTCCAGTACCGTCAGGCAGATATTTATCATCAATTTTGTGAACCTCTGTTTCTGCGAAGTCAAA
>JAEIGA010016065.1_pt1 | contig 11394 bp, 15 predicted proteins | sample 9270691 | NCBI WGS metagenome assembly JAEIGA01 (sample SAMN17057246, study PRJNA624740) | gut metagenome | biome: biome; isolation source: fecal sample | host: Bos grunniens | place: China: Xizang | collected 2019
CTGAAGCAGTTCATGCGGAAGCTGCTGAAGGTTGTCCTGAAGGAAATCAATGACCTGAATGGCACTGACTATCAGATGAAGGATGTCTATTTTGACTTTGAGCGTGAAGTCATGACCAATGCTTCTGACAATGCACAGATTGAACTGACGGATGCACAGAAGCAGCAGGTGCAGATTGGCACCCTGCTGAATGTTGCAACCAGACTGGACAATGAAACGCTGATGCAGAACATCTGTGACATCCTTGATATTGACTATGAGGAAATCAAGGACAAGCTTCCGCAGCCGGATGACGGTGATCCGTATGGAGCCAAGACCGCTCTGGATGCTATTGTGCCTGATGATGAACCTGCGCTTGATGGCGGTGGTGTGATTGAATAAGCGTGAAAAGGAAGTCCTTCAGCTTCATTTCCAAGCGGAAGAAGATGTGATTGCCGAACTGGAAAAGCAGTACAGAAGGGCATTGAATGACATTGACAGAAAGATTCGTCTGCTGATGTCCGATGACCTTACACAATCAAAAATCTATCAGATTGAATACCAGAAGGCATTGCGGGGACAGATTGAAGGCATCCTGGAAAAGCTTCATGGTGATGAATTCAGCACGATTCAGAAATATCTTCATGACTGCTATGAAGACGGCTTCATTGGCACAGTCTATGACATTGCAGGACAGGGCATTCCACTGATTATGCCCATTGACCAGGCGGCAGCAGTAAAGGCCATTATGACTGATTCAAAGGTCAGCAATGGCCTTTATAATGCCCTGGGTGTGGATGTCAAGAAGCTGAAGACAGGAATCCGGCAGGAAATCACCAGGGGCATTTCCACTGGAATGCTTTATGATGACATTGCCAGGAACATCAGTGAAGTGTCCAAGGCACCTTTGTCCAGGGCAAAAACAATTGCCAGGACGGAAGGCCACAGGATCCAACAGTCTTCTGCCTATGATGCACAGCAGGCCGCAAAGAAGAAGGGTGCTGATGTGCTGAAGCAGTGGGATTCCACCATGGACGGCGCCACAAGACCTATTCACAGGGAATTGGACGGTCAGATCCGTGAAGTGGATGAACCTTTCAGCGCACATGGCAAGAAAGCCATGTTCCCCGGTGACTTTGGTGATCCTGCGGAAGACTGCAATTGCCGCTGTGCTTCCCTGACCAGGGCAAGATGGGGCTTGGATGAAGATGAACTTCAGACATTGAAGAACCGGGCGAAGTATTTTGGACTGGACAAGACTGAAGACTTCAATGATTTCAAGAAAAAATATCTGAAAGCATCCAAAGAAACACTTGAAAATAGCACAAAAAGTGGTAAAATGAAAGTGGATATTCAGCTATTTGCGAACAAAAGCATTCAAAAGCAAACTGATTCACAGCTTGGCAAGTCTATTGCTTCTTGGAAAAGAAACATAGAACAGCATGAAGCGAAGATCAGAGAGCCGGAAAAGTATGCCAAGGACTGGGATTCACTCCCTGACTTCCGCAAAGACGGCCTTATCAACCACTGGAAAAAAGAAATACATTTCTTCAAAACCAACATCAAGGATGCCGAAAACGAACTTGAAAAAAGGGGGCGCAACAAATGAGTGACAACGAAAAGGTTGTAGAATATGAACTGCAAATTGAAGACATGCTGCATGCCCTTCAAGACCGTTTAGGTGAATTTGAGAGTGGCAGCAAACTTAGTGAGTTTGAGCATGGCAGGCAGGCGGCTTATATGGAAATGATGGACATCATAAAAACCAGACATTCAATGATTCTTGAAGTAATAGAGGAATAAAGCACTGTGCAAAATTTGCATGGTGCTTTTTTCATGCCTTGCATCCTGGAAAGGGTGCTTTTTTTATGCCTTGAAGGGGGTGATGCCTTTGGGTGTAGGAATGAGACAGAAGCCTTCCAAACTGTGCTTCAGTAAAAAGCTTTTGATTGCTGACTATGTGATCCTGGTGCTGATGATTGTGGCATTCTTTGTGTTCAGTCTGACAGATCATGACACATCAAACTGTGCCATTGTAGTTGGTGCCTGGATTGCACAGATTGCCATTTCCACTGGTGCATATTACTGGAAGGCGAAAGCGGAAAACCTGGTCAAGCTGCCGATGCAATTACTGGCTGACCTGCCGGAAGATATGAGAGAGAAGGCAGATCCAAACCAGATTATTGCATCTGTGCTTGGGATAGGAACAAACAGCTAAGAGAAAGGGGAATTTTTGTGGAACAGATTCTTGACATTATCATCAAGCTGTTTGCGGCACTGCTTGCGCTTGGTGCCGGATGGCTTGGCAAATATCTGATCAACTGGCTGAAAACCAAACTGAATGAAAAGCAGGCTGAAAAGCTTGACATGTTCATTGCGGAACTGGTTGCAGCCGCTGAACAGATGTACAAGAAGGAAGATCCTGACGGAACTGTCCGCTTGAACTATGTGCAGGACATGCTGATTGAAGCCGGATATGAGCTGACTGATGCTGTGATTGCGCTGATTGAAAGCAAGGTCTTCAGCATCAATCTGATCAACAGAGCAGAAGCCATTGCGGAGCCTGCGCCTGTTGTGGGGTTTGGTGGTGAGGATGCATGAACATCCTTCAGTGCTATTTGACCGCAAATAGATGCTATAAGACGAAGCAGACGATTGTTCCCAAAGGTGTGATGATTCACAGCACTGGTGCCTACAATCCGAATCTGAAGCGTTATGTGCAGCCGTTGAAGACTGATGCAGCCTATTCTGCACTGATTGCTAAGCTTGGTACCAATGCCTATGGCAACCACTGGAACAGGGCTGACTTGAGTGCTTGTGTCCATGCCTTCATTGGAAAGCTTGCGAATGGAAGCATTGCAACGATGCAGACACTTCCTTGGAACCATCGTGGATGGCATTCTGGATCCGGCAAGAAGGGATCCGCAAACAACACACATATCAGCTTTGAAATTTGTGAAGATGGCCTTTCTGACAAGACATATTTCAATAAGGTCTACAAGGAAGCGGTGGAACTGACTGCCTTCCTGTGCAAGAAATATGGCCTGAATCCGCTTGCTGATGGTGTTGTCATTTGCCACAGCGAAGGTCACAAAAGGGGCATTGCAAGCAACCATGCAGATGTGATGCACTGGTTCCCCAAACATGGCAAGAGCATGGACACATTCAGAAAGGATGTCAATGCTGCCATGAATGGCAATACAAGCTATGAGCAGGCAAAGAAGACTGTCCAAACAAAGGCAGGGCTTGCTGATGGCACCATGGACTATCTTGAAAAATACCAGTATGCAGAAGACCTGATCACCAAACTGGCAAAAGCTATGTCCTAATTTTGATAGAAAGACCACCAATTGCGGTGGTCTTTTTATATTTCATCCGGGGGGATGTAAAACACCTATTTCTTACCTGATGCAACCAGGTTAAAAGCGTAAAGAAAGGAAGGCACAAACATGAAACTGGCAGAACTTTTGAAGGCAAAAGGAATTGATGATGCTGTCATCAATGAAGTCATGGAAGAAATGAAGGCAAACAAGATCTTCACCGCAAGTGAAGAAAACCTTGATGTCAGATACGGAAAGCTGAAGACAGACCATGAGGGCAAGCTTGCTGAACTGGCTGAAGCACAGAATCTGATTGCTGAACTGAAAAAGTCCACCAAGGGCAATGAAGGTCTTCAGCAGCGAATTACTGAGTATGAAGGCCAGGTGGCAACTCTTCAGGCTGAACTGGAGCAGACCAAGCTTGATGCCGCCATCAAGGTTGAACTTCTTTCTTCTAAGGCACTTGATGTTGACTATCTGACCTTCAAGCTGAAGGAAAAGGGAGAACTTGCCCTTGATGAAAATGGCAAGATTAAGGGTTGGGATGACAAGGTTGCAGCCCTGAAAACGCAGTTCCCCACGCAGTTTGAAGCAGCAGGTAAGAAGAACATCCTGGAAAACAAGTTGCAGGGTGAGGATGGCAACAACAATTCCGTTTCCAAAGAAGCTTTTGCAAAGATGGGCTATCAGGACAGGTTGAAGATTTACAACGAAAGTCCTGAAGTCTATGCCGAACTGACAAAAAACTGAGTATAGAAAGGAAATGAAAATTTATGGCTAACCAGACTACTATGATTGCTGACCTGATCAATCCCCAGGTCATGGCAGATATGATTTCTGCTAAGATTCCCAACAAACTTGTTGTTGCTCCCTTCGCTAAGGTGGACACCACTCTGGCGGGCAGACCTGGCAACACCATCACTGTTCCCCAGTATGCTTACATCGGTGATGCCGTTGACATTGCTGAGGGCATTGCTGCCGAGACTGTGAAGCTTGCCACTTCCACCACTGATGTCACTGTCAAGAAGGCTATGAAGGCCGTGGAACTGACTGATGAAGCTGTTCTGTCCGGCTATGGCAATCCTGTTGGTGAGACCAACAGTCAGCTTGCCAAGGCCATTGCTTCCAAGGTTGACAGTGATGCTATGGATGCCCTTCAGACCGCACAGCTTGTGTATGACGGTTCCGCTTCCGCCATCAAGTACAGCGGTGTTGTGGATGCCATTGACCTGTTTGACGAGGAAGTGAACACTGACAAGGTGATCTTCGTACATCCCAAGCAGGTCACTCAGCTTCGCAAGGATGCTGACTTCATCAGTGCCGACAAGTACACTGGTGATGTGGTCATGACTGGCGAGATCGGCAAGATTGCCAACTGCCGTGTTGTGGCTTCCAAGAAGGTTCCCCTGGATTCCGGCAATGCCAACTATCTGTGTCCCATCGTCAAGCTGAACAACGATGCCGAGACTGAGGAGGATGCTCCCGCTCTGACCATCTACCTGAAGCGTGACACCAATGTTGAGACTGACCGTGTAAGCCTTGCCAGAAAGACTGACATTTCTGTTGACAAGCACTATGCCGTTGCCCTGTCCAACACTGCCAAGGTTGTCATTGCCAAGTTCAAGAAGTAAGAAAGGAAGCTGAATTCCTATGATCATGACTGTTGCCGAATTGCGGCGGTTCATTGAAACGGATGAAGATGATCAGGTGCTTGAAGCCAAGCTTCAAGCACTTGAACTTCTTATCAGAGCGCACACCAACAACAACTTCCAGGTCAGAGCATTCCGGGCAGTTGCTGTTTCAATGGCAGATCATGGACTTCTTTGCAATGGCACTGTTCCCTTCGCTGTCGGTGATACCTTGCAGATCACGGAATCTGAATTCATGCCTGATGCACTTGTGACAGTTCAATCTGTGTCTGATGGCACCATCACTGTCCAGGAAACCGTCTATGATGAATCTGGTGTTGTGGTCACAAAGGTCAACTATCCCCAGGATGTCAAGATGGGTGTTGTGAACATGCTGAAGTGGGACATGGACAACCGGGAAAAGGTTGGTGTCCAGTCTGAAAGCATTTCCCGGCATTCTGTGACCTACTATGACCAGACAGGAACCAACACTGTCATGGGCTATCCTGCGGCTCTGGTGGGCTTCCTGAAGCCTTACAAGAAGGCCAGGTTTGGAAGGGGCATCAGAACATGAAAGGGATTGGCGGCAACACTACGGCAACAATCCAGGTCTTCACGCAGGCCAAGAATGAAATTGGCGAACCTGTGAAGACCTGGGCTGCTGCCCAAACAATCAAAGGGTGGCTTGACTTGCAGAATGGTGATTCCAGATACACCACTTTCAATGCCAAAATCCAGGAATCCACACACATTTTCATTGCTGATTATGTGCCGCTGAGTTCCAGGATCACTGCCGAAAGTGCCAGAATGGTCATCAATGGCAAGCACTATGACATCCTTTTGATTGATAATCCCATGGAAATGCAGAGAGGATCCCAATTGGAATTCTATCTGCGTTTCACAGGGGGACAGTGACCATGGCAAAGGTTGAATTCCATGACTTCAGCATTCGGTGCAAGGATGCTTTGGACGATGCGGCAAATCAGTTCCTTGAAGAAGCGGCTTCCGAACTTCAATCAGAAGCACAGCGGAATTCTTCTTTTTCAAAGAACCTGCATGGCACATGGAGCCATGTTGTTGATGAATCCAAGAAGGAAGCCAGGATTGGAAATCCATTGCAGCTTGCAATCTGGATGGAAATGGGAACAGGCGAATATGCACTGAAAGGCAACGGCAGAAAAGGCTATTGGGTCTATGTAAAGGGCAACACCAGTGTGCAAGAACAGAATCCGGGCAAGGCCATGACTTTGATAGAAGCGAAGCGGGCAGTTGCCATTCTGCGTGAACAAGGGCTTGATGCCCACTACACAAAAGGCCAGAAGCCAAGGCGCATGTTGTGGAAAGCCTTTGAATCAAAGAAGGCAGCAATCATCAGAAGGGCTGAACAAGTCCTGAAGGGAAGGATGAAGTGACATGTCCAAGCAAGTCCTGAAGCTTGTGTCAGATGCCATGCAGTCCCTTGGCCTGGAATATGGCTTTGGTGAGTATTCCGGCAATGCACAGGGGAAAATCATTTATCCCTATTTTGTCGGTGAATTCACTGAAACAGAATCCACCACGGAAGACGGCCTTCAGGAAAGCACAGTCCTTCTGACTGGCTTTTCAAGGGACAAGTGGCTGACACTTGAAGATGCAAGGGAAAGCATTGAAAACTATTTCAATCGTGTGTCCGGCAAGACAGTCATCACTGACAATGGATCAGGGGTGGCTATTTTTTATGCCAACAGCATGATTGTTCCCACAGGGGATGCTGAATTGAAAAGCATCCAAATCAATTTGAGCGTTAAAGAATGGAAGGTGAACTGAATATGAGCAAAGAAGGAAAGAACGGTGTGTCCACCAACACGCCTAAGAATATTCTTTTTGGTGCAGGCACTATTCACAAGAATCTGAAGTATGAGGGTGCCAACTGGAACTTCGCTGAATCTCTGATGGGTGCCACTTCTGGTGGCTCCAAGCTGTCCATCGTCCCTGAAGTCACTCATGTTGAGGTTGATGGTGCCTTGGTGAAGGCCAAGGGTCTGTCCGTCAAGACTGGCGAGACTGCCACCATGGAAATCAACTTCATTGAGTTGACCAAGGACATCATCAAGGCCGCAACCTTTGGCACTGAAGGCACTTCTCAGGATGCCACCTATGATCTGATTGAGTCCAAGGCGCAGATTGCTGAAGGTGACTATTTTGAGAACATTGCCTTTGTCGGCAAGACCTTGGAGGGCAAGACCGTCATTGCCATCCTGGACAATGCCCTTTGCACTTCCGGCTTTGAGCAGGAAGGCAAGAACAAGGAAGGCACCATTGGCAAGTACACCTTTGAGTGCCATGCCGAACTGGACAGTGACCTGGACACCCTGCCCTGGCACATCTACTATCCCAAGGCTACGGCCTAACCAATTTTGAAGCACAAGATCACCTTCATTGATGGGGGTGGTCTTGTGCTTTATTTTCAAATCACACTGAAAGGAAAGTTGAACCATGAACGAGAATGAAACTGTTGCAAAAGCCTATGAACTGCGGAGATTGACCGCTGAAGATGTTTTCCCCATGTTCCAGATCATTTCCAAAATCGGCATCAAGGAATTCAAGGGCTGCTTTGAATCTCCTGAAGTCATGCGGATCATCAAGGCTGCTGCATCCGATGGAAAAGACAAGGATGAGGTGCAGGCTTCTGTTGGTGTGGCGGTGGCTTTTGACCTTGCAGGAATCATTGTGTCCAATCTGGCAAGCTGCAAAAATGACATCTATCAGTTCTTGGCGCAGCTTTCCGGCATGACCACAAAGGAAATTGCAGGTCTGCCTATGATGACATTCTTTGAAATGATCATTGATGTGATCAAGAAGGAAGAATTCAAAGATTTTTTTCAGGTTGTTGCGAAGTTGTTCAAGTAAATGACATCAGATTCCTTGACATTCTGTTCCAAAGATATGCAAGCCCAATGGTCATTCTGGACAAGATGATTCTGACCAGAAGATTCACAGAGTTTGTCCGTGAACTTCTGAAAATCAAGAATGAAGAAATGATTGACCAGGCAAGATGGGAAGTCTGGCTTCACAAAATCTTTGATATGGAATTCAGCGAATATCTGTCAAGGCTTGACAGCGTGACAACGGAAGAAATTCCGAAGGATGAAGTTCTTGAAGCAACCGTGAGGGATTCAATGGGGATCATAAATGGCTTTTGCCCTTCTTAATTAAGAAAGGGGAATACCATGGAACTTTTCAAGTTGCTTGGTACGATTGCCGTTGATAATGATTCTGCAATCAAATCAATGGATGACACATCCAAGAAAGCACAAGATTCAAGCAATGAAACACAGGCAGCATTTCAGAAGATAGGATCTGTTGCCGGAACCATTGCCAGGGGGGTTTTCACCGCAGGTGCAGCTTTGGGCGGTGCCTGGATTGCTGCCATCGAGGGATCAAGGGAATATAGATCCGAAATGGGCAAGCTTGACACAGCCTTTGTTGCGAATGGTCATTCTTCTGAAGTGGCAAAGCAGACCTATTCTGACCTGAATGCCGTCCTGGGTGACAGTGGACAGGCAGTGGAAGCTGCACAGCACTTGGCGAAGCTGACCGACAATGAAAAGGATCTTCAGACTTGGACGGACATCTGCACAGGTGTCTATGCCACATTCGGTGAATCCCTTCCCATCGAAGGGCTGACGGAAGCCGCCAATGAGACTTCCAAGACTGGCATCCTGACTGGCGGCTTGACAGATGCATTGAATTGGGCAGGTATCAGTGAAGAACAGTTCCAGGAAAAGCTTGATGCCTGTTCCAATGAACAGGAACGGCAGAAGCTAATCATGGACACTTTGAATGGAACATATTCCAAAGCTTCTGACCAGTACAAGAAGACCAACAAGGATGTCATGGATGCACAGAAAGCCCAGGAAAAGCTGACAGATGCCTTTGCTGAAGTTGGCAGGGTGGGTGAACCTATCCTGACAGCCATCAAGGAAAAGGTTGCTGAAATGGTTTCTGCCGCAGTGCCGCATATTGAAAACTTCGTCCAGAAGGTCAAGGACATTTCCACCTGGGTGAAAGACAACCAGGACACCATTGACCTGTGGGTGGCAGTCATCCTTGGAGCAGGAACAGCCATTGGCACATTCCTTCTGATCCTGAATTGGGGAACCATCATGACTGCTGCGGCAAATGCCGTGAAGGTGGTCAGAACAGCCATCCTGGGCATGAATGCCGCCATACTTGCCAATCCCATTGCCCTGATTGTGGCACTGATTGCAGGGCTTGTGGTGGCCTTCATTTACCTGTGGAACAATGTTGAGGGGTTCCGCAAGTTCTGGATCAAAGCATGGAATCTGATCAAGGATGCCGCTTCCAAGGCCAAGGCCGCAATCACCAAAGCCTTTTCCAATATTGGCTCCTGGTTCAAAGAAAAATTCAGCCAGATACAGAAGGCAGGACAGGATGCCATGACCAAAACAAAAAAGTGGTTTTCTGATGCATACACAAAAATCAAAAACACTTTTTCCAATGTTGGTTCCTGGTTCCGTGGGAAGTTCCAGTCTGCCTGGACTTCCATCAAAAATGTCTTTTCTGGATGGGGTTCTTTCTTTAGTGGCCTGTGGTCAAAAATCAAGTCTAAATTCGGATCCATCGGTTCTTCCCTGGGCAAAGCCATGGGTGATTCCGTGAAGTCCGCATTGAACAAAGTGCTTTCTGCTATTGAAAAAACGATTAACAAAGGCATTGGTCTGATCAACAGTGCCATCAAGCTTGCCAACAAGCTTCCTGGGATCAGTGTCGGCACCGTGTCCAAAGTAAGCTTTCCCAGGCTTGCCAAGGGCGGTGTTTTGGAAAAAGGTCAAGTCGGCTTCCTGGAAGGTTCCGGGGCTGAAGCAGTGGTTCCCTTGGAACACAACCGGGCATGGTTGTCCAAGGTTGCCACAGACCTGAATGAATTGCAGGGTGGAACACATCTTGCGAAAGACAGCAGCCAGATCACTGCTGCCTTGAACCGAATTGAAGTCCTGCTTGACAAAATGGCGGGTATGACAATTCGGCTTGACAACGGAACCTTGGTGGGTGAACTTGTGCCTGCCATTGATGTCCGCTTGTCGGATAGGTGGAGCCACGCAATGCGGGGCAACACAAGATGAAAGGCCACTTTCCAGTGGCCTTTTTTCTATTCCAATGAAAGGGATGATAGGCCATTGGAATTGTTCAAACTATTTGGAACTATCGCACTGGATAATTCCGGTGCAAATAGAGGAATAGACGAAACTACGGATAAGGCCGAAAGGTCACATCCAAGAATATCTGCCGCCTTCGCAAAGGTTGGAGAAGCGGCAGTAAAGGTTGGCAAAGCGGTTGCAACTGGCCTTGCGGTGGGTGCGGCAGCGGTTGGCGCACTTGCGAAGGAAGCCATTGAAGCCTATGCGGATTATGAACAACTTGTTGGCGGTGTGCAAACACTGTTCGGCTCTGGTGGAAAAAGCATTGAAGAATATGCTGCATCCGTAGGGAAATCAGTTTCTGAGGTCAGAAGTGAATTCAACAGGCTGATGCTTGCGGAGCAGATGGTCTTGGACAACGCAGCGGTAGCATATAAATCGGCAGGCATGTCTGCGAATGAGTACATGGAAACCGTGACAAGCTTTTCTGCAAGCCTGTTACAAGGTTTGGGCGGTGATTCCGTAAAGGCCGCAGAAGTTGCAAACCAGGCAATTATTGATATGTCTGACAACGCAAACAAGATGGGCACAGACATTTCCATGATCCAAAATGCCTATCAAGGTTTTGCGAAGCAGAATTATACAATGCTTGACAACCTGAAACTTGGCTATGGCGGCACACAAGAGGAAATGGCAAGGCTTGTCAATGAATCTGGTGTCCTTGGTGATGCAATTGAGGTCACAGCGGAAACCGTCAAAGATGTGCCGTTCAATAAAATCATTGAAGCCATTGGTGTGATTCAGAAGCGAATGGGCATCACTGGCACCACTGCGAAGGAAGCAAGCAGCACGATTCAGGGAAGCCTTTCTTCCATGAAGGCCGCTTGGAAAAATCTTTTGGTCGGCATGGCTGATGACCAGGCCGATTTTGAACAGTTGATCAGTGATTTTGTTGACAGCGTGGGTGTTGCGGCTGAAAACATCATTCCGAGAATCGAAATTGCCCTGGTTGGCGCAGCGAAGCTGATTGACAAGCTGTTCCCAATTATCCTGAATAGGCTTCCGCAACTGATTCATGACATCCTGCCGCAGATAGTGCAGTCAGCGGTGTCAATTGTGCAAAGCCTGGTGAGTGGGCTTCAGGAAAATAAAGAAACTATCTTCTCCACAGCAAGTGAAATAATCGGAATGATTGTCCCGGCAATTGCAAACACGATTCCGCAAATCATAAGCCTTGGTGCAGACCTGGTTGTTTCACTTGCGGAAACACTGACAGATCCAAGCACACTGGATGAACTTATTGGTGCAGCGGGGAACATTGTTGGC
>JAEIGA010016066.1_pt1 | contig 11394 bp, 12 predicted proteins | sample 9270691 | NCBI WGS metagenome assembly JAEIGA01 (sample SAMN17057246, study PRJNA624740) | gut metagenome | biome: biome; isolation source: fecal sample | host: Bos grunniens | place: China: Xizang | collected 2019
AGAGGCGAACAAAAATCAAGAGAACGTACTGAAACTGTACGTTTTAATGAATTTGAAAACCTTTCCACCCCCGAAACCCAAACTAAACAACAACCACTCACCTTCTTTTATCCTAAAGATTTTGCAGAAGTTGCAAACATCATCGACTGTCTAAAGACTGGCAAAAACGTTGTAGTTGACTTAACTAAGATAAGCGTTGATTCTTCTAAAAGAATTTTAGACTTTTTATCGGGTGCTATTTACGCTTTAGGTGGTGGCGTTTGTGAAGTTCAAAAAGAAGTGTTTATGTTCTCTCCTGACGGCGTAGAAATTAAATAATTTTTTTGTAAACTAAAAGCCTAACGAAAATTTCGTTAGGCTTTTCTTTTTTAAACTTTATTAAAATATTCCCCAAACGAGCCAAGTAAATATTGAACCAACTAAAACTGCAACTAAGGTAAAAGGTATTCCAATCTTAAAGAAGTCTGTACTTTTAACCTTTTCGCCGTTCTTTTCTAAGATTCCGATTGCTACAACGTTAGCAGAAGCACCTACAGGAGTAATATTTCCACCGAGCGTTGCACCGATTAACAAACCAAAGTACAATACTATATCTGCACCTTGTGGCAATACGCTTGTTAAACCTGCAATTACAGGAAGCATGGTTGCTACGTATGGAATATTGTCGATAAATGCTGAAAGTAATACAGAACCTAAAACAATTACTACGAAAAGTAAGAATAGATTTGAACTTGCAAGGCCCTTAAACATTTCACTAATATCGTCGATAATTCCTACTATTTGAACTACACCGATAATCAAGAATAAGAATACTAAGAATAATATAGTTTGATAGTCGAAAGACCTTTTAACGCATTCTGTAACCTTTTCTTTTTGAGTAGTTGAGAAAATTATTAAAGATGCTATTCCGCAAACCAAACATATAACGCCTGCAGTAATATCGTATCCAATTAGATTAATTTCAAAATCTAGGAAAGATAAAACAACTAAAAGTGCCATATTTAAGAGTAAAATAATAGTTGGGATAATGGTTTTTACTTCTACCTTTTCGCCTTCGTAAGAAAGTTTTTTATTGTACTTTCTAAACACTATAATAAGCACAGGGATAGTAAATAAAGCACCTAATTCAACAGCCCAGAAGATTGAGAATTTACCATTAAAGAAGAAGAAATCAAAGAAACTCATACCAGCAGCGTTTGCAAGCATCATTGACGTAGTATCTCCTACTAAAGTAGCCGCACCTTGAAGATTTGACGATACTGAAATCGCTATCAAAACTGGAACGGGTGAAACGCCGATTTTCCTTGCAATAGCAAGACCAATTGGTGCAAGCATTAATACGGTTGCAACGTTATCAACAAATGCCGAAATAATACCACTTATTAAAGATATTACTACTAAAGCCATAATAGAATTGGGCATTTTTGACATAAGTTTGTCCGCCAATTTATTAGGCATATTAGAATCTGCAAAAACGCCTACCGTTAGCATTATACCGATTAGCATAAATAAAATATCTAACTTTATTTTTGAAAGAATTTCAAGAATTGAACCATTTCCAAAAATAACCAAACCTAGTGTAACTAACAATGCAGCACCGCCAGTTATATACACTTTCCAATCCGACTTGATAATAATAAACAAGTACATCAATATGAATACTGCTAAAACAAAATATTTCATAACTTTTCTCCTAAATTAAAATAAAAAGACTTTTACCGCATAAAAACGGTAAAAGTCTCGTTAAACAAAACGTTTTGCGTTACCGGGCTAAAGCCGTATTGACGATAACACACTGCCTTTTAAGGCATTAACTACTCCCTTTTACGTTAAAAATATTATTTTCTAACTTCTAATGCCTCGTAAGTCGCATCTAAGGAAGCCAATTTTTCAGAGAATAATTTTTGTTCTTTTTCGGGTAATGGAAGAGCAACGATTTTTTCAAAACCACTTCCACCAACTTGACAAAGAACACCAGTACATAAGTTATTTGCACCGTATTCACCATTTAATAAGGTTGAGAGAGAAAGAATTGTTTTGGTATCAGAAAGGATAGCCTTTACAAGTTGAACGGTTGAAGCAGCGATTGCATAGTAAGTTGCACCCTTTGCTTTGATAACTTTAGAACCTGCTTTAACCATACCAACGTAAATGTTTTCAAGTTCTTCGTCTAATTTGTCTTCAGCAATACCCATCATCTTAGTGCAGTATTCTTTGATAGGCATACCACAAACGGTACATAAACTCCAAGGAGCCATACAAGCATCACCGTGTTCACCTAAAACGTATGCGTTTACGTTAGAAGCGTCAACTTGACAGAATTCTGCAACTGCTTGAATAAGACGGTTACTATCTAATAAAGTACCAGTACCAATAACTTGGTTTACGGGAAGACCAGTTTCCTTTAAGGTTACGTAAGTCAATACGTCAACGGGGTTACTAACCACAACGTAGATTGCATCAGGTGCAATTTTAGCAACGTTACCGATAACGCTCTTTAAGATTCCTACGTTTACTTTTGCTAAGTCTAATCTAGTTTGATCAGGCTTTCTTGCAATACCAAAGGTTACGATTACGATATCAGAACCTTTAACGTCTTCATATTCACCACTCCATACTTTTACTGATGGAGTACAAGCCGCACATTGCGATAAGTCTAATGCTTCACCTTCTGCCTTTAACTTGTTAATATCAACAAGAACGATTTCTGAACATACGCCACCTAAAGTTAATGCGTAAGCGATAGAAGCACCAACGTTTCCAGTACCTAAAATAGAAATTTTTCTTTTCTTTTGAACCATTTTGCCAATTCTCTCCTATTATTCATTTTATATAAATATTTTAACTCATAAAAAAAGAAAAATCAATCTTTTTTACTCAAAAAAAACTAAAAAATCAATTTAAAAATTAAACCTTTTTCGCCTTAAAAATTTATTTAATTAAGCGTGCCGTTTCTTGTGCTATTTCATATATATCCCCAGCACCTATAAAAATTATGATTTTGTATTTTTTTGACGAGTTTACTATCTCTTTTTTTAACTTTTCCTTTTCTTCAATAAACTTTAAATTATTAACCTTACAACTTGAAAGATTACAATATAATTTCATTGCAGACCCTTTATATGAATATTTTTCTCTTGCAGGATAGGTTTTATATATGATTAAGTTTTGACATTTAGATAAAACGCTTATAAAATCGTTCATTAAAAATTCCGTTCTAGAATAGGTATGTGGCTGAAACACGAATAACGTTTTATCTCTTTCTTTTTTGTACATTTCCAAAAGTGCATCTATTTCACTAGGGTGATGTGCGTAATCGGCGTAAACGTCTAATCCTTCTTTTTCTAGGATTAGTTCGTTTCTTCTTTTTACACCAACAAAAGTTTCCAACCCCTTTTTCATAACCTTAAAAGGAACTTTTAGCATTGAGCACACTGCAATAGCACACAATGCGTTATAAACGTTATGTTTCCCTTTTATTTTAAGATTTATTCGCCCCAGTAAAATACTTGCTTGATATACCGAAAAACTTATACCCTTTTCTTTTTCAACTATTCTACGGGCGGTGTAGTTCGCTTGATTATTTATTCCAAACGTAACCTTAGAAGTTGTAAATATTCCGTTAGCCTTAACGTCGTCGGCGTTAATAACGGCAATACTTCCCTTTACGAATTTTTCAAATACACGAACTTCTTCATCTACGTTAAGATAACTGTCTAAATGGTCGTTATCAATATTTAACACTGTGGAAATTTTAGGCTTTATATTTAGAAAATTCTTCTTGTATTCACACGCTTCTGTTAAAACTATATTATTACCACCTAAAAATAAATTTCCGTATTCTAAAGAATTCCCCCCTAAAAAAACGGTGGGTAAATACTTGCCCGTTATTAGAATTTGAGCAATCATAGCGGTGGTCGTAGTCTTTCCGTGAGAACCTGATACTGCTATTGAAATTGGAAACTGAGAACAAATTTCACCTAGAAGTTCACTCCTTTTCACAATAGGTATATTTAACTCTTTTGCCTTCAGCATTTCCACGTTATCGCTAGAAATTGCCGAACTGTATACAAAAACGCAATCTTCGGTTAAAAACTTTCCCGTTTGGGCAAAATCTATTTTAACACCCAAAAATTCCAGTTCGTCAGTGAGTTCAGAAGAAGAAATATCACTGCCGTACACGCTTTTGCCGATTCTTATTAAGTACTTTGCTAAAGCACTCATCGACACTCCGCCAATCCCTGAAAAGTAATAATTTCTATAATTTAAAATTTTTATATTGTTAAGCATACAATATTTTATGTTTTCTGCATTTTTTTAGTGATTTTTTTAAAAAAAAGACATTTTTTTAAAAAACCTATTGAAATTAGCAATTTTTTATGCTAGAATAATGATAATATATGTTTAAGGAAGGTATATTCACATGAAATTCACTGACGTAAGAGTACGTATCGTAAAAAAAGACGATAGTAAACTTAAAGCCGTAGCATCTGTTACCTTTGATGATTGTTTTGTTGTACACGACATCAAAATTATCGAAGGCGCTGAAGGTTACTTTATTGCAATGCCTAGTAGAAAGACTGGCGAAGGCGAATATAAAGACATCGCTCATCCAATCAAGACTGAAACTAGAGAAGAATTAAGAAAAGCTATTCTTGATGCTTTTGAAATTGAAAAGGCAAAACCACAAGAAGAGTAATTTTTCTCACTTCTTATATTGATTTGATTTATATGAAAAAGTCCATTGGTTTCCAATGGACTTTTTGTTTTTTTTATTCTCACCAATCATCTTTTGGCGTAAGTTTTATATCATTGTAAAAATCGAAATATTCTTCCTTTTTACTACGCTTTCTACTATCTTCCCACTCTTCAGGGTAAAAAGCATCTTCTTCCTTACTTTCAGATTCTCGCATATAATCGTATTGTGTCTTAAATTTTTCAGGCATAATATCTCCTTTACACTTTCCTATTAAATGATGAACAAAACTTAATAGTTTCTTCCTTACTTTTTACACCGCTAATCGAATCGGCTTGACTTAGATTACATACAGCAACCATTGAAGCAAATTCTAAAATCTCTTTATCAGACCAGCCGTTATATATTCCATAAAGGCTACCTGCACAGAAAGCGTCTCCCGCACCCGTTGCTCCTTTTATAAAACCTTTCGGTAGGTCTAACGAATTAACTTTGGTATATCCGTCGTTAGACACACATATTGCAAAGTCGGGACAGTGAATTATTACTCTTTCCTTTACGCCCATTGCCTTTATTGCTTCGGCTGATTTAACAATATCACCTTCAATACCTGAAATATTTTGTGCTTCTATTTCGTTAATAATAATATTGTCGGTATATTCTAGAACAGGCACAACTAAAGAATATCTATCAGAGTTTTCACTAACTAGGTCAATAGAAGTTTTTGCACCTAGTTTTTTTGCTCTCTTTAGAAGTTCTAATCCATCGCCTTTGTCTATCTTATCTAAAAGCAAGAAATAGCCTAAGTGAAACATTTCAGCAGACAACAACTCGTCGTCAACGTCGCCACTTCCAAAGTTTGCACTAGCACCAGCATAGGTAAAGAAAGTTCTTTCCCCACCACTTATACTCATAACGTCAGTGAAACTAGTTGCATTTTGGTCAAACTTAACTTGGTCAACGTTTACGCCGTTTTCTTTCAATACCGATAAAACGTACTCGGCATCAGCGTCTTTACCAACCTTGCCCGAAGCATAAACGTTTAGCGTTTTATCCAAACGCATTAAATCTATGGCAACGTTAGGAACGCAACCACCAACTGCTTTATCTACCGATTGAATTTGCGTGAGTTGTCCACATTTAGGATAAACGGAAATTTGATTAATTTTGTCTAGAAGAATATTCCCAGCAACGACTATTCCTTTCATATTAAACCTTTATTTCTTTAGCACACAAACTGTCTGCGTACTCTATTAAGTCTTTTAATTCTTTTCCATCTTTAAGCATTTGATAGTATGCTTCTATCAATTCTACTGCTTGTCCTTGATAATCAGAATATACCTTTAGCGTTTCTTTAACACCGTTTGCTTCGACAAACGCCTTAAGTTCTTTACTGCTTTCATCAGATTCGGGTGCAAAATACATGCCCGATGCTATTCCAATTGCGATATATTTGTTTTCAAGATTAAATTTTTCGCAAAGTTTTAGAGAACCAATAAGTCTATCGTTACCACTAAGTTTACGCTTTGTGTCTTTACCTACTCTTTCAACGGTATCGCCTAAAGCAGTATTTCCAAATCTGTAAAGCAAATCGTCTGCGTGGTCGGTTAACATTTTGATTTCTACGTTATTTTCAAGCGAAATTGCCTTAGCACTTTCTATTAAAGCACGATACGCTACGTATTTAATATCAAAATCTTGAATTGCACGCCAAACGTATTCATACCCTCTAAGATTTCCAAGGTATGCAGTAGTAGCGTGACTCATATTGTGCATAAATAGTTTTCTTTGAATAAACAAGTTGAAAGGTGCAAAGGGATATAATTTGTCAATAACGGGAATTTCGCCCTTAAACGCATCTTTATCAATAGGTAAAATATTGTATGGCTCTACGTAAACTCTTAATGGGTTACCCATTTTCTTGTCTTCGGTAACTACTGGAACCATTCTACCAATACTTGCTTCAACAAAGCCTATCTCTTTATCAATTCTATCCGAATATTCGGGAATTTGTTCTTTGATTAGTCCCTTTAAATATTCGTCAGCACCTATAAGATTTTCGCAAATTATGATATTGAATAAGGGAGCGTCCTTTTCAAATCTCTTTTTTAAGCCTAGTGCAAGTGGTTTTGCTATAAACTTGAGAATATTTACGCCGATAGCAGTTGCCATAATATCAGCAGAAGCGATTTCATTTGCAACTAATTCTACGTCCGTTCCGTCAATACCGTATGCGTTTTTAACTATTTGCTCTTCGTTCCCTTTGCTAGTTACAACGTTAACGGGATACTCTTTATCTTGGTTAAGCCTTGAAATAATTTCCTTGTTAACGTCTATAAAGCCGACTTGATAGCCGGCGTTAGAAAATAATTGTCCTATAAATCCACGGCCGATATTTCCCGCACCGTACATAATAAATTTTTTCATTTTAGTTCCTTTATAATTCTAGCTGGATTACCACCTATTACTACGTTATCGCCAAAACTTTTGGTAACAACTGAATTAGAAGCCACAACGACGTTGTTGCCTAGCGTTACGCCCGGATTAATTACCGAACTACCACCTATCCAACAGTTGTCTCCTATCGTTATAGGCTTACCCAATTCCACCCCGTTGTACCGTTCTTCAGCACGAACGGGGTGTGTTGCGGAATATAAACAGACACGTGGAGCGAGCATACAGTTTTTACCTATGGTAATCCTGTTTACGTCGAGCATAACACAACCATAGTTAGCGAAAAAGTTTTCGCCAACAGTAATATTGCACCCGTAGTCGCAGTAAAACGGTGGGTGTACCCTTACGGATTGCCCTGTTTTACCAAATATTTTTTTAATTAGTTTTTCCAGTTTTTTTTCGTTCGACGGGTCTATCTTGTTATATTTTCCGAATAATTTTTTGGCTCTTAAATGAAGCTTTCTAAGTTCTGGGTCGCTAGGGCTATATAATTCCCCGCTTAAAGCCTTTTCTCTTTCAGTCATTTTAGTTTACGTCTGGACAAAGTGGGCCTGCTAGTTCTTTTAAGAAGAATAATTTTCCAGGTAAGGTAGGTATAAAACTTGAGGTTACGTATCTATTTGGAGTGTAACGTAAAGTCATCCAGAAACTCATACCTTGCCATTGCATACCACGTGAGAAGATACCGTCTGCACCACCGATAGCATAGTCTGCTTGGAATAAAATTGCAGGACCAACGGTGTTTGCTCTACAAGGTACCATTGAAGTTCTACTTCTAAAAGAAGTAATTGCGTTTTGTTCAATCGTTAAGGGGTGAAGTTTTGCTGCAATTCTATATGGTTGCTTTAACCATTCTTCATTTGAAGCAAATTCACTGCCAAATTGAGGTTCCCAGAAAGCGATATGGCACATTCTTCCGATACCGTAAACAAGAACTAGTTTAGCACCTTCTTTCTTTAACGCTGCAATCTTTTCAGGGTAGGTAGGAAGATTTTCTTTGGTTGCAAAGTTTCTGTGGTCCTTAGGTACGGTTAATTCGCCCAAAGGATTATAGAAAGCCGTTTCCATAGCATTTTGGAAAGATGCGTCGCCAGTAATGGTGTTTCCTTCTGCATCTGCCCATTCGTCCATATTAAAGCACCATACGTTCTTACAAGAAACGTTCCATTCCTTTAAGAAATATACTGCCCACTTATACATTCCCATAGGTCCTACGGGTAAAATGAAAGCGATTTTTTCCTTTCTTTCGTTTGCTTTTTTAATTTCGTTAGCAATTTCGTGTCCCATCATTACGTCAAAATCGCCAACGTCTTTACACATAATTGGTGTGAAATCTTTATTCCAAAAATCTTGACGGTCAAAAACCGATTCGGGGGAATTGCTACAAAGTTTGTCTATCTTTTCAAAATCCCAGCCTTCAGGATAAAAACCTTCTAATAAACTTCCTTTTACAGTTGAATTAAAATCCATAATTATATATCTCCTTATTAATTTTCAGAATAAATTCTTTCTACTATGTCTTGAATATGTACTGCTTTTTTAGCGTACGAGTAATTGAGTTTGCCATTTTTTAAAAGTTTGCAGAACGCTTGTAATTGCTTTAAGTAAATGTTTCCCCCCTTTCCTTTATACGTTCTGGGCTTTTCAATTTTACGTTCTTGCATTGCTTCGTAATCGCCTTGTGGAGCGTAAAGATATGAAAGTTTACCCGTTTCTTCTTGAGATAAGGTGTTGTTACAAATTGCATAACCTTTTGTTCCGTAAACTTCTAGCTTACTGATTGACGCTGCGTCGGGCACGTTAAAGTTTACGTCAATATGTCCGATTACGCCTTGATTAGTCTTAAAAAGTATTACTGCACTATCATCTACTTCGTACTTAAAGGTTCTCGTTGCGTAATATGCTTTTACGTCTATTATTTCATCTTTTAAGATGTATTCAGCAAGTTCTAAACAGTGAACGCCAAGGTCCATTATTGCACCACCGCCACCAAGTTTCTTGTTTTGTCTCCAAGCACCGGGAATTTCGGGATACCAGCAAGAAAATTGCATTCTTACGTTGCTTACTTGTCCCAACTTGTCGTTAAGAATTAAACTTCTTACTTTTTGGTGTAGATTATGATATTTCATCATATATCCTACGAAAAGCAACTTCTTTTCCTTTTTGAAAGCATCAAACATTGCCTTTCCTTGTTCATAATTTAAAGCAATTGGCTTTTCAATGAAAACGTTCTTGCCGTATTTTAAGCATAGCATTGCTTGGTCGTAATGTAAAAATACGGGGGTTGCAATATATACTGCATCGCATTCTACTGCTTTTAACATTTCTTCTTCATCAGTATAGAAAGGCACGTTGTATTTTTCACCGACTTGCTTTGCTAATGGTTCAACTTTTTCCATAACAGCAACTAATTCGTTGCTTTCGTCTTGTAAAAGTGCTGGAATCGTTCTTCTATCTGCTATTCCACCTGCACCTATAACTGCCCACTTAATTTTTTGCATTTTTCTTTCCTCCCTTTCTTTAATGCAACAGCCTTTTTGTAGTTCCTTTTAAATACGCTTTACACATACGGAAGCCTTCTGCGTATTCAGCGCCACATTGATATCCACGATACCTAGAACAAGTTTTTACCATATCGGGAAAATCTATGTGGTCGTGGTCTCTCATCCATACGATTTGACTTTCATGACAGTTTAGCATTTCAAGTTTTAAGTCTAGTTCTTCCGATATATCAACAAACTCTTCCGGTACGAAATTTACACCCGCTAGAGTATCCATATAATATATAGGCACTAACTTAGCAACTTGTCCGTCTTTAGAATATTTTTGACTGCTACATTTGTAATTTGGCAAAGTCGCAGTAAAACTTGCGTCGAATACTAGTTTGCTTACCGACGTGTGGTCGGGCATATAATCGTCTGGGTTATGCGTGATAATAAAATCGGGATTAGCGTATCTTATTACGTCAACCATCTTATCCCTTGCTTCCTTACTGTATTCATATATATTAAGGTCGTCAAACCCACCGTAAATAACTTCAATACCTGCAAGTGAACCTGCCTTTTTCGCTTCGTTCGCTCTCATTACCCTAAGTTCGTCCGGTGGAATAACCACGTGCCCTAAATCTCCACTAGACGTATGGCACACGATTACCGTGTCACCCCTTTTAACGCACTTAGCAAGAGTCCCTGCACACGCTATTTCTACGTCGTCTGGATGACAGCCTATTGCTAATACTCTCATTTTATTTCCTCTTTCTTTTTTTTATTATTATATAATACATCAATCCTTTCTAACAATGCAAAATATTATCCTAAAAGAGTAATATATTATCCTTGACGATTTTTATGCAATATGTTATACTTTTTTTATGAGTAATTATATAAAGCACAAACTTGAAAACTTAATAGTTGTTAATAGGATTATAACGCTGTATTATTTTGAATTTGACAAAGATTTCGTGTTTAACGAAGAATCACACGATTTTTGGGAAGTGGTAGTAGCGTTAAAGGAAGATATCGTTTGCACGTCTGACGACGAACGCACTATTTTAAAAGAGGGAGAAATTCTTTTCCACAAGCCAAACGAAAGGCACTCTTTAATGTCTAATAAAATTAAAGCACCTAACGTTATAATTTTTTCGTTTGACTGCCACTCTCAAGCAATGAAATTTTTCAATCGTAAAAAATTTAAGTTGACTAAAAATCAGTTGTTTTACTTAAATTCTATAATGGAAATAGGAAAAAACACCTTTAATCTACACTCTGACCCGACTTATAAAGAATTGACTTTAGTTAACTCTCCCACTCTTGGTGGTCAGCAGTTAATTAAAAACTACATAGAATTGTTGTTAGTTGATATTATGCGAAACGAAAGCATAACTACGGCAGGAAAAAAAATTTTCTTAAAAGAAGAAGAACTTGATAACAAACTAATAAAAGATATATTAACTGCACTAAAAGACAACCTTTATTCTAAAATTACTCTTAAAGATTTAAGCAAAATAACGTCTTACAGTCCGACGTATATGCTAAAAAAATTCAAAGCCACTATGAAGTGTGGAATAATTGATTACTACATTAATCTAAAGATAGAAAAAGCCAAAGAATTATTAAAGGAAAACGAACTATCGGTCAAAGAAATTTCCGAAAAACTTTCTTTTGATACTCCAAACTATTTCACAAAAACATTTAAGAGAGTAACTTCCCTAACCCCATTAGAATACAAAAAAACTATATTATAAA
>JAEIGA010016067.1_pt1 | contig 11394 bp, 8 predicted proteins | sample 9270691 | NCBI WGS metagenome assembly JAEIGA01 (sample SAMN17057246, study PRJNA624740) | gut metagenome | biome: biome; isolation source: fecal sample | host: Bos grunniens | place: China: Xizang | collected 2019
ATGCCTGGTGCACACCATGATGTCGCCCATGTCGTGCCTCCGCGAGACGCAGAAAATAGAGCAGGAACTGGGACGTACACAGAAGAGCATCTGCACCGAGGGCACACTCCAGCACTTCGACCGCCCCATCGACATCGACCTTCTCACCTACGACAATATCGCTATGGACACCCCTGAACTTACCCTCCCCCACCCCCGCATGCAGGACCGTGAATTCGTAATGCGCCCGTTAGAGGAGATTTCATGAAATGGCAAGGGGGCCTATATCTAGGCATAACGCCTCACCAATACCATGTCAAATCCTGATAGACAGCAAATATAACAACATATAGTTACAACAAAAATACAATAGCAGCGATTATCTCAAGTGGGTAATCGCTGCTATTGGTAGTATAGATACACTGACCTGTAGTTTATCGGATGTTTACCCTACTTTAATCGCTCTTCAAAGTTGTGATGTTTATACATAAAGCCCCCCAAAAGTTTTGTGTCTAACTTTTGGGGGGCAGTTCAAATAGAGATTGAGGGGGAATATAATTCCATTAATGCCCGAAACTCGCAAGAATAACCTTAATTATCATAAGGTACGACATTAAAATACTTCAGGAAATAATCATTCTTGTAGAATTTACGAGAATGCTCGTGGTATTTTGATATTGCACTGCGTGGGACAGAAATTGTAGTGCCCTTCGGTAATACAAAACCATTATTCGTACTACCAAGATAGTAAGAAAATGTCATTAATTCATCATGATTAACAATTATTTTTTTTAAGGAAGGACAAGATGAAAACGTAGTTCTATCAACCTTGCAATCTCCGTTAAAGATTACGGTCTCTAACGACGTACAATCACTAAATGCACCGCCTTCTATATACTCAACACTTGCGGGAATTGTAATGGAATTAATTCCCTTACACCCGCTGAAGGCATCCCTTCTAATTTTCACAACACTAGAGGGTATCGTAACTCTTGCTATAGATTCACATCCCTCAAATTTATCACCATCTATCTCGCTAACTCCATTTGGAATAACTAAGTCTATGGGTTCTTTTATAACATTTAGGGTTTTGTCAAGAACCAATACTTCTTGCCATGGGGAAGCAAAAATATAATCAAGTTCGCGATACTTAAACATTTTACTATATGGAAGTCTTTCCTTTTTTGTACAGAATTTATCTGTTAGAAACCATTCCCCGCTTTTTTCCTCTTTAATTATAGCACGTTCATCATCAAGCCATATTACCACCTCATTATCTATGTCTGCAGGATATTTAGGTGCAACGATTACCTCAAAGCCCATGCATGTGGCAATATCCTCCTTTTTAACATAGAAATCTCCAGTGTCATAGGTGAAAATTTCTTTTTGGCGAATTGTTGATTCTTTTGACTTCTTCCCTTTTGTCCTTTTTATTGTATAATTAGAAAAATTGCCAATCTTTATCTGTAGACCAGAATAGCTACTCTCTACCAGCGATTGTAGTGTTCCCCAATAATATCCGTCTTCGTAACACAAGTCTGGTGGTGTAGAGTTTACCTTCCAATGCTTAACTGCTTTGAATGTATGAGAATTTTTAATATTGCCCTTTTCAACTACCATGAACGATGTTGTTGCTGCTTCTATCATTCTGCGTATTTCGTTCATGAAAAACTTGGAGAAATCGGATCTCAAATAATAGTGAACTGGATATTGGTAACTTTCTTTATAACTGACCAACTCAATACGTTTATAGGGAAGATTAATATTGTCATACTCTTTAATTTCTTCTGAAGTTAAACTTAAAGACCTCAAGGTTCCTTTCAGTATCTCATAAAAAGAATGTGAAGCCTCTGTTGATTTGGCAGTAACAGATGTTCCAATAGCATAATGTGTTCCATCATCCGTTAATCGTGGGTCTGTAATAGATATTTCCCAATCAAACATATGGGGAGTAAGTTGCCATAATTGAGATATGGTGTGCTGAAGAACTTTTTCCTCGTTTTGTTTATTTAACTCCTTCATCTTTACGTTCATTGCCAATGTTTGCCCAGCAAATTCAGCAGAAGACCCATGATTTTTTGCATAGGTTACGAGCTTACTGATAGAGACTGTTGCAGACAATGTTACGGCAATCTCTCCATTTGGAAGATTTACGCACGCCTCTTCTGTATATTTTTGGATATTGCCAGAAGAAACTGTGGCTATCTCATCTTTAACCAATTCATCATTAACAATCGCCGTGTTTGCTGAAACAAAGACACCAAAAGTCTGTTCAATGGCACTCCTAAGAGCATTAGCAGTAGCAATTTCTTTGGTTGTACCTTGTCCATTGACAGTGAGTGTCACAACATCTACAGCAAAAAGCGTTGATACGATGAACAACGCAACGAAAAATAACCCAATCCTTTTCATTTCTTCTTTTTATCTTTAGTTTTTGCAAGAGCGTCCAATTGCTTGTAATAGACGAATATTCGTTGTCCTTGATTATCCGAAAAGTTAGCAAGTTCAGACAGAGCATTTACATAACCAATAGACTGCTCGTTGATTTTCTCCAACATTTCGGTGGTCGTGTTTTGGGTGCTATCTTCTCTAGTGGTAATAATCAGTTCACTTGTAATCTTGGATCCCGAAAAGAAACGACTTGCTTGTGACATTGCTTTTACACCAGCAACACGACTCATTGTACTCTCATTATTCCTATATTTTGCAGGGTTAAGTACTACTACCGATATCAGATAGTTATTATCATAATCATTTACAACCTTTACGCCTTCAAATGGAGCAGAGTTATACATTCTTGTTAAGAAACGGGCTAAGGCAGTGTGTTCTGTATTATAACTCTGTGCGTGCAATAATGTTGGAAATATTGCTATAAAGGCAATCAATGCAATTATAAGTTTATTTTTTGTCTTCATATTATTCTATTTTTAAATTTTACACTAAAATGGATCCCTACCCGTATAATGTTTGGAGTAAATCTTTTTGAATTCAGAGGCTTTATCATAATCCAAAAGGTAATGATAGCATTTCTCTAATCCAAAACTCCACACCGCCTCTCTACTTGGATCAGTTCCATCATCTAAAACCCTCAGTTTTTCAAACATCTGCGCAGCCAAACGATACTTCTCTCCCCAAACTCCCGATTCATCTCTCCCCTTCAAGTAGCAGATTCCCAAGTTTTGGTAAGCATCAACATTAGCGACATCTAGTTCAATTACTTTCTTATATTCTTCAATAGCCTCTTTATACGCATACTTTTTTTGATAGAACCTCCCCTTCATATAATAGTATGCCGGATATTGAGTCCTTGTTATCATCTCATTAGCAAAAGTTATAAATTCCTCTGTCTCACAAATAGAGATAAGTTGCTCGTAGAAGAATTGGTTTTCTGGAGTTCTCTCCACACACCACTTAAGAAAATCAACTTTCCCTTTTTTACCTAAATTACTGGTGAGGAAACCGTAATAACCAACTTGCTCCTCGCGAGTTCTTTTCTCATCCGTATCTATAAGAACCATCAGTTCCTCGTACATATCCTTTTCCACACATAAAGAAATAAAATTTTCATAATAGACTTCATTTTTGGGGTCTTCTTGCATTTGCTCTTTAAGAAAATCTATCCAACTTACTTTTACTACCTCAAATTTAGAAATTTTAGCTAAGTCCCCTACTGGCATTAATAAATCGGTGTTGAAAGTATACAATTCTACCTGTTGATATTCCTGCCTTTGAGGTGTATGTTCTTGCTCTGATTTTTTGTTGGTCTTAGTTTTTTTTACTTTACTCTTGTTGAATTTAGGAATGACTATGCATCCATCATTCACACACAAACTTCCTCCATATGCATCTTTCTTTTTTTCAATAAAATCGAACATATGTCCTATGTCGCTTGTAACAATATATCCATTTCTTGCATTTTTTATTATTCTACTCAATCTTTCTATTGGAAAAGCAGAATAAAACTCAAAAGAAATCTTGTCTTCATAGCCGTATTTACTTATTTCCGATAAAGCTAGCTTGAAAGTATTTTCTCCTAATGCTTCCACCTCGCTTACTTGCTCTTTTTTAAGAGATAATGCCTGTATTGTCGTTTTTAAAAGCTGTGTAAAAGCATAGGTGTTGTCATTAGATGTTACATTAAGTGTTAATGAAACACATCCTGAATCACCTATACAAGTATAACCCCAATCTCTCCAATTAATGTCCCCCCAAGCAATTCTCCCACTAGGATGTTGATATACTTTCACTTGCGTTGGTTGTCCTAGTTCAATATTATAATCAAATATATAAGGAGAAATAGTTTCCAACTGAATCATCAAATTATCAAAAGCCTTTTCGGTATTAATCTGGTTCAATTTTAGGAGTTTAAGATTTGCACCGAATGTTGCACCTGCAAATTCACAGGAAGAACCTTTTGATTTTGCATAAGCCACCAACTTTTGGGTAGAGACAACAGCTTGCAATGTAACAGCAAAGTTTCCATTGGGAAGTGCAACGGACTCTAATTCTGTGAACGACTTCACATTTCCAGATGTTACTGTTGCAATTTCATCCTTGACCAACTCGTCATTCACGATAGAAGTATTGGCCGATACAAATACACCAAAGGCCTGTTCTATTGCTCCTCGAAGAGCTGTATGAACAGCATCCTCTTTGGTTGCTCCACTACCATTGACCACCAATGTAACATCATCTACACTCTGTGCGTAGTTGCTGACACATGCTACAAATAGCGTTACAAATAATAAAAACTTTATTTTCATATCATCTTTTTTTTATATTTACTTAGCAAATCCCCATCTTGATGTTTTTTCCCTCTGAACAGTTATATCAAATCTGCCAAATCGGTTTGCTAATGTTCCTAATATCGCTGCCCTGTCGGCTTGTTTCTGTTTGGCCATTTCCAAATTGTCTTCATATTGACGCATCTTAAACTCCCAGTTTCGTTTGGCAACAGCGGCTTTATTGCGCTCATCTGTACGCAATTTGTCATTGATAGTTTGTATAAATTTATTTGCTTCTTCTATGCATGCGGCCTCAGGGTCTATCTGCGCCAAAATGGCCAAAGCTTTGGATGCACTTTCGTAGTCTTGTTTTGAACTCCACGCGGCCTTAGCTTGCTGAATCAGCACTAAACCTTCTTTATCAGTCTTTGCCTTTTGTTGAGCCGCCAGGGCATTCATCTTTTTATGATATATCTCAACGCTTCTATTCTGTGCATCATTGTATGATTCCACACAAACACTAGGAACGGTAATTAATTTTGCGATAGCCTCATCAAATTGTTCCATATCAACTAATCTATTTACTTCGGAAATTAGATCAGAGTAATGGAACGTGTAGTAATCTACTATCTTCTTATTAGCTTCATTTAGCGCCTGTTTTATTTCCGGTGTAGAGGGACTTATCTTCTGGAAAGCCATATTGCAAGCCTTTGTATCACTTTGTCCTACTCCTAACACATTAACAATCGCCGATGAGTAAACTTTATTCTCAAGAATATCGCCCACATAGAAGGTTATAGTCATCTTTTGCATGAGCATTCCAGCCGAGTTATGCCCTTGCTCCAAGATATCAATATTTGCCGTCAAAACAAATCGTTGTTCGCTCTCGTCAGCAAAACCATTTGTTGTAATGATGTTTTTCATCTTGTTTTGCAACATATTGATTGATGCTTGGGGGATTGAGGTATTGTCTGGCAAAACTGCACTAATAGCAATTCTCTGAGTTTCCTGTGCGATTGAACCCAAGCATAAGAACAGGAAAAGAAATAGAGTTGTTATCTGTTTCATGGTATTCTGTTATTATTTTTCACCAACAATAAGGATTGCCTCACCTAAACCACGTGTCACAATCTTTGACTGAAGCATAAAAGGTTCTCTGCGCAGATACTTTCTTAACTTAGCGGCAAAGGCTCGTGCATCCATTGGCATATCATTGTCATCAAAGCATGGAATCATCACCTGTTCAAAGGAAGCTCTGCTCTCTGTTGCGTTAGTGAGACTAAATGCAGAGTTAACGGTATTCTCTTTAAGCCACAATTGTATATACTCAATCAGTTCCATATCATCATACTCTTCTTCAAGGTCAACGGGTGCAGAATCCCAAACCTGAACAGAAAGGCGTATTTCGCGTCCATTTTTCTTTTGCTTTGCCAAAAAGTCTTGCAACTGTTTGTCAAAAGTCTTTAGATTCTTTGTTACGACATCTTCAATTTGGTATGCAATAGCCTTATTTGATGCTTTGCCAACTCCAGAAGAGGTCGCAATACGTTTGTTTGTATAGGAATCAAATGCTTCGATGGTGAAACGAACGGCTTTGTCGCTTCCATCTTGAATGACCTCCCAATCAACACAGAGTTCAATGTCATACTTGACTGTTCTTCGCAACACATCCAAGGGCGTTTCAACAATCATTGCACCGCTCTTGCTCATTGTAACTTGCTCCTCGAGCATACGATCGTTCAAGGCTTTGCTTTCCATGGCATAATCCTTCAAGTCATAACCATACTTTGTCATAAGTTCACCAACCTTACTTACAACCTGGGGTAACTCGGCATCTTCACGGAAAGCTGCATCATAGTCATTTATTGTCTGCTTTACACCGAGATTATCGAATGTCTTTGTAAAGTAGCGTGCAGAGCACCAATGATCACTGGGGAGCAACATAATAGTAGGCTTCTTTGCCATTTGAGCAAAAGAATAGATTGTGACTAACAAACTTGCACAAATAAAAAGTAAACGTTTCATATTGTATTTAAATTAAGTTTTGTAAAATTCAACTTATGATGATAATCTTCAATCCGACTATAGAAAAGATTCTTCATGTCATCATACAGACAAAGGCTTTCATGTTCAAAACTATTTCTACGCATAGCGTAATAGAAGGCCTTGAAATCGTCATCACCAAGGACGCCAATCTTGTCTTTTAGGTAGTCGCAGATTTGGCTGTAGGTTAGCAACTTATATTTCTTTTCAGAAACGATACTAAGTTTGCTGTAATCGGGGGCTAAAACAAATAAGAAATAATGCTTCTGTATGACTTTGTTGTTGTTTATAAGGTACTTGATGAAATTCTTGTACCTGTCCAATTGATTTTGGTTAACACCAAGGTCGCGTTCTATTTTATTGATGTCTGACTTTACCTTATTCTCAATAATGATAAAAGAACTTTCATCGCTCAATAACAAGTCAATGCGTCCGCCAGTGTTCTCTTTGCACTTTTCGCTATTTATCTTTGCGTCTACCTCTCTTGAAACCGTAAAGTTGTCGTTCAAGGTTATTCCTAACCCATTAAAGAAATCAACCCATAGTTTGGGGTATTTCTCCATATAGTATGCTAGTGCATCAGAAAAGCAATTCTCGTTGTAACTAATTCTGCATATATCAAAGAGTGAGGTTTTGTGTGTAGTATATGTTCCCACCTCTACCATCTCATTGTGATTATGCCACGAACATGAATCATTGATGAGCGAATTTAATTTCTCAAAGTCAGTGCTTCCCTCTGTTATAAATTGTCGTAGTGATGTAGAAGCAAAGTTATGTTCGCTTAAAAGAATATCTCCTTCACGATATTCGTCTTTGTCAAAACACAAGAACATTCTCTCATTAGGCACTAAGAAATTATTCTCACCCACTTCATAGGAGACATACACATTTTGCTGACCTCCTGTTCCAAATAAATCTAACAAAGGCACACCGCCGTAGTGTATGCCACCTTCATCACCTTCTTTGTTTTTCTCCTCGTTAAGAATGTACTCTCTTTGTTTTTCTGAAACAGAAGAATTTATGGTGGTCAGATTGCGTGGCAATGAGCACTGGGCACCAGCGACAGGTTTAAGCTCCTTTGCAAGTCCAATGACCTCCACTCTTTTGCCTCCGACATGCATTACTAATAACATTTCCGTTGCACAAGCACCAGTCTCCTCAAGGTTACCCTTAGAATTTAAGTATAGGTAATGCTTTCCATTATCTGCTTGGAACATATTTATCACTTCATGTCCCAAATGAGTGGAAAGATAACTACCTGCATACATGCGATTCAGCACAATTGTCTTTTTTGAATCGTTCATATTTGTTAGGAATTAACATTCAGTTTGTTCTTTATATTGATTAACTTGCCTAAACACACAAAGGCCATCAGCCTTGTTCGGGCTGATGACCTTAGAAATATCAAATGCCAATGCACCCTTGCGGATGCATGTGCATGCAGTATACGGATAGCAATATATACGCACCATTACCTGCCGTTCATGAGCAGGTACAATGCGGATATCAAGCCTATTCCCTTACCAAATGAATTTCCTAAGTTCACCAGCGAGAATGTAGCTTTTAGAGCTTAATTTGTCTTAATGACATTGCAAATATAGCAAAAATAGTTTAACTCCAAGCAAAGGGGGAGGAAATTAACAAATGTCTTTTGTTGTCTTTTGATTATTCCTTTGCTTATTCGAATCGGGGTAATGGGATTTCGCTTTCTTCAATCACTTATCAGCCACTCCCAAACAGGAATCACTTGTATGGTGTATCCTTCTTCTTCTATTATCTCGCTTTCGTTATCAGTGATAAGCATTATATTACTGCACTTGGTTGCTTTGGCGGCAGACAGGCAGCCCCTGATTTCACGCTTTCTGGTTTTGGGATTTGAAATATCATAACTTACCTGATATATGGCCTGAGCTTTATTACCATCGCATACGATGAAGTCTGCTTCTGCACATCTGCTTTGAAAATAATATATATCATTTCCGTTTTGGGCTTTTCGACGCAAAAGTTCCAAATAGACAATGGTTTCCAATCTCCATCCAAGGTTGTCTCCAGAGAAGACATTTTCGCGTTTGTCCATTAAAGCAACGTCTATAGCGTATGCTTTCTCCCCTCTTGTCCTTTCCTTGCTTTTTGAAGAATATTTGTTAAGGATGGATATAAGGTATGTTTGGTTTAGGTATAGAAGGTAATTTCCTAATGTTTTATCGCTTTTAATGCCTATGGTTTTCTGTAGGGTATCCTTTGCAATAAGAGTCGGAGTTTCGTTTAGGATATGATGTGAGAGTCTTTTCATTGCATCAATACTGCGTATGTTGTATCGCTTTTTGATATCTTGGGTTATGATATTGTCAATCAGCGTACTGATATATTCCTTTGGATTTTCCTCGCCAGATATCAATTCGGGGAAGCCCCCCTGATGGAAGTACTCATCATAGGCTTTAGAAATCAGTCCCTTGTTTTTTGTCGTAAGACGACTGACATCCAAATCTTTTATAGCACACCAATCTTTGAATGAAAATGGGAAAAGCTCTATCTTATGATGTCTACCTGTAAGATGCGAAGCCAATTCTGTACTAAGCAACTTGGCATTACTGCCAGTTATCAGGATATGAAGCTTTTGTCTTAGCAGACGATTTACAAATAAAGGCCAACCGTCTATGTTTTGGATTTCGTCCAAAAACAGATAGTCAAACTTTCCGTAGATTTTATACAGCGTCTGTAGAATGTTGTCCAAATCTGTGGTTTCCAACTGATCCAGACGCTCGTCGTCAAAGTTTGCATAGGCATAATGCACACCTGCTTTCCTTAATGCATTGAAGCAAAGGGTTGACTTGCCACTTCTGCGAACACCGATTACCACCTGGGCAAGTTTGCTTTTCAGGTTGATTAATTCTTCCTCTGGACGGTGTATCAACATTTCGTTCGAAAGGTTGGCCAATTCGTCTTGCTGCTCAAGTAGAACTTTTTCGATATCCGTCAGTTTCATAATCCGTAGTTTTATTATGTAATCTGACGCAAATATACGATTTTATTTGCAATAATACCCTTAAATGACAAGTTTTATGGTTTTCTAATACCTTTAAATGACAAGTTTTGTGGTTTCCTAATGCCCTTAAATGACAAGTTATGTAGTTTCCTAATACCCTTAAATAATAAGTTTTGTGATTTTCTAATACCCTTAAATGACATGATTGGTGCTTACAAACCTTTTTAGCAGGAATGCCAAAAAGTATGGGAAGGTGTAGAACCGACCATTGAAGCCAATATTCTTGTATCCCAATTTGATGCCATATTTTACATCTGGATACTTTTCCTTTTTCAACAAATTGTTCAGCGAGGCAGTAGCATTGTCGTTAGACTTGACTTCCACTGGAATAAGAGATTCGGCATCCCTGATGAAGAAATCCATTTCAAGGGTGGATTTGTCATTGCTGTAATAGAAAAGGCTATAACCTTGCTTGACGAGCATGTCTCCCACTATATTTTCATAAACAGCTCCTTTATATGTGCCGAGATTCTTGTTGGCTCTTAAATCTTCTTGTGCTTCTTCATCAAGGGATGCTATCAGCAGGCCGGTGTCCTTGTAATATATTTTATATAGTTTTGGATCGTAGTTTCCTTTGAGGGGGAGTTCGGGTTGGTGCAAACAGTAGCAGATGTTGATGACTCCTGCATCTGCAAGCCATTCAACACATCCTACGTAGTCTCTATTGCGAGCATTCTTGCCAATCTTGGTTATCTGGAAACGTTTGTTTTCTTTGGCCAGGAAGGTGGAGATGTGATTGTAGACAGCTTTGACTTTTGCCTTGTCCAAGCCCTCGACATACTTGGTGATATCTTCTTCGTAGTCTTTAAGCAACTGTTTTTGTATACCAAGGGTTCCGCTGAAATTCTTGTTCTTGATGTATGTGTTCACCACTTCTGGCATACCGCCTATAGTGGCATAGTCGCGGAAAAGACCGAAAAGCACTTCCATCTGCAAGTCACTAAGGGGCTTTACCTCAATCATATGCTGAAGGAGTTCCTCTACAAAATCCTCGGAATAGCCTTTTGCCCATAGAAATTCCTCGAAATCCATAGAATGCATTTCGTAGTCTTCCTTGTAACCTACACTATTGGATTCTATTTCCCTATAGTTGATACCCATCAAAGAACCAGAACAAATGACATCGAATCGGCCATCGAGTTTGAAGAATTTCAGTGAAGTGGCACAATTTGGACACGCTTGCAACTCATCGAAAAAGAAGAGTGTGTTGCCTGGAATAAACTCCAGCTCGGGGTTTAGCAAGGAGATATTTTTAAGGATTGTGTCAACTTCAAAGCCATCATCAAAGATAGCCTTGTATTTCTTTTGCTCTACAAAATTGATTTGAACCACACTTTGATAGTTCTGGCTGGCAAACCATTCAATAGAGCGTGTCTTTCCAATCTGGCGGGCACCTTTGACAATAAGTGGCTTCCTATCTGGGTTATTCTTCCACGCCACCAAGTAGCTATCAATCTTTCTAACAAGCAGTTTATCCATATCTCAATTTGTGATTTCGCTTATGCAAAGATAGTGTTTTTCACATAATTCCTACACGAAACACTATGAAATTTCACATAATTCCATGTGTTTTGCCGATGTATTTCACATAATTCCTATATG
>JAEIGA010016068.1_pt1 | contig 11393 bp, 19 predicted proteins | sample 9270691 | NCBI WGS metagenome assembly JAEIGA01 (sample SAMN17057246, study PRJNA624740) | gut metagenome | biome: biome; isolation source: fecal sample | host: Bos grunniens | place: China: Xizang | collected 2019
AGTTCTACTTGTTCTTCCGATGAATCTGGATCTAGAGTTACATAATCCTTAACTATATTGTAAAATTCGGCTAGTTGTGCTTCTCCTATAGACGCTAATGCTTTATATAAATGTAACGCTTCGGTAATAGTATAACCTTTTAAAGCACAAGCAGATATTACTTGAGTCATTAATGATAACTCCGCTTTATCAGCATGATGTTCTTTATCTAATTGAATTCCTGCTTGATATAACATTAGTTTCATAAAAGATAAACTTAAATCATCATAGTCATCACTTTCTAATGTAGAAGTACCATATACTTTAGCACTATTAATATTGGATGCACCTTGTTTAATAGCTCCTTCAGTTGCTAAGTAGTGAATGTCTGAATGTTTTAAAGGTTGATAAAAGTCATCCTAATAACGAATTTCTCCATTAGGATTAAGTATATAACCTGTTGAGTTCATTATTTCAACAACTGCTTCGATAGAACTTTCATCTAATACATATTCTCCTTTTTTGTCTTTATGACAACTGTATTCACCACCGAAAGCATTCCAAAGTCTATAGTTGGTATCAATCTCTAATTCAAATGTATTTTCACTGACTATTTCACCTTGATCATTTAACTAATAGTCAGTTACTGCATAATTAGTACCTGAAATCCACTGTAATTTTCTTTGATAAACTATACCATCTTTCATGTAGAAAATTTGATCGTAGCTTGTGCCAGAAAATGTGCCTCCACTAATTTTACTATCAAAGATATTATATTCATTAATAATGGAACCATTTTGATCTCTCCACCTACGATTAGTCATCTTTTTCATTAGGATCTTAGTTCCAGCTAAATTACGTAAATTATCATTAGTTATACCAAAACCAGCAGTTTTAATGATTATACCAGTTCCAAATCTTTCTTTATACGCATGGAAAAAAGGTTTTTTTACATAACCAGCAGCATCAGCACCAAGTGAGTAATTCTCTAGCAATACCATAAAAGGATTAACAATACAAGCACCATCATAAGGTTTAATTTTGTCAGAATCGCCATTAACAGTATTTTGAAAATCAATAATATCTTTAACCACAGCAACATTCATTTCTGTAGCAACTCCAAAAATATCATTTAATTGATACTCTTTCATTGTTGCAGTTTGAGAAACATTACGTTTATGTTGTGCATTAAAACGTGCCGATTCTTCAGATAAAATATTTAATTTTGTATTGTTAGGTACGTCAATTTTATTTTTATCAGGGTGTGCGATATGAGATCCTACTGTGCTAATTAAATATTCTTGTGAGAATAAATAGTCTAAATAATTATATTGTCTTAGTTTATTATTTAAATTAAATTTAAATATAAGTTCTCCATCAGCAGTAGTCACTCTCAATAAATCAGCAATTGATAATTCTCCAAAATTATAAGCTCTTTCTCCATTAATAAATATTTGAAATTCTGGATTTATCGCCAATTGTTCAAATAAGTAATTTCTAAGTTTAGTAGCAGCTCTATTAGCGGTTAATGACGAAGTAACATCTATAGATTTAGATTCTCTTGGAATATATATTTTGGTATAAATAAATTCTTTAGTAGATGATTTAACCCAGTCTTTATCAGCTAATAAATAGTCATGTTCTAATGATCCCACACTACCATTACTATCCTTAGTTAAATTTTTAGCGTTTTTAACATTTTTTGTATTAATTAACTTAAGTTGAAAACCTGATTCAAATAAACTTTTGAAAAGATTAAAATCCTATTCTAGCCAGAATTCATCACTTGATAAATACATAGAAACATCTAAATCGAATTCACCTGCAGCATTTGGTTTAAATCTGCACAATAAACTCTCAGTAGTTTGATTGAATTCAAATCCATCTCTGGTTTCTATATAATGTATTTGATCTATAAATTCTAAGAATCCATCAGCTTTTCCTAAATTATATTCTGCCACAACTCTACTTAAAAACTCTAACTAAGTTTCATTTTCTAAATGAGTAGTGTCGTACAATTCATTAAATTTATTCAATAAAGTACGTATAGAGTCAGTTGGCTTAACCTAAACACCTAAATAATTTAATAAAGTTAACCAATCATTCTACACATTTTTCATGTGCTTGTAATAATAATTACCTAATTCATAATTTATAAGTTCTATAAATTCTTGGTTTGTTATATTAATTTTATTATTACGAATTAACTCTTTAGACACACGTTCACCCTTAGAATTTATCCATGTTATTTTCTTTTGATTTAAGTTTAAAACTAATTTAGCAACAGTGTTTTTATCTGAATTAACAGAGCTTAATATACCAACTTTTCCATTACCAAATACGTTTCTATCAGTAGAGTGATCTACTAAACTACTTATAAAATCAAGTACAAATTGAGAGTATATACCTTCAGATATACTAAACTTATTAACTGGTTTGGTATTACTTAAATCATGTTTTTCAACTGTAACATAAACATCTTCTAATACATCGTATAAAGAAAATTCTTTTACAGATGAATTATTTTGTTTATTCTATAATAACCACTGTGAATTTTTAGAATTCATAAGGCGTGACAAAGTAGTAAGACCTTGAGCTTTACCTTCACCATTCTTAACTTGAGAAGCTGTAACATTACCGTTCACAATACACATTGCTTCTGCCATAAGAGGAACTATGCCTTTGAAATCTAAATTAGCAATCATCATTAACTCATCCTTAAAAATTCTATGTGTAGCAGGACGAACGTCTTCATTAATAAAATTACTTAATGGTGTATAATCAGATACATTTGCGTTTGCATGTTGGTATAATAAAACTCTAGCAGCCATATTAAACATATCATTTAACTGAGATGATCCTGTAGTATCAGCGAAACTACTTTTCTTTATTGATTTTAAAGCTTTAAAAAATTCAGAATCATGCCCAACAGAACCAATTTGTATATGTAAAATATCTTCGATAAACCATCTAAATCTATTCTCCTTAACACTGTCTTCTTTTAATATATTTAATAAAGTTTTAGCTTTACCATTATGTAATATTTTAACTTTACCAGCTTTATCAACTTGAACTGTGTAATCTGTGTTTGGAATTTTAAAAGTTATATGGTCAAAGTTATTTTCCTTATTTAAATTTTCTTGAATTTCATATTTATTCTGATGCACTGTATAAGATCCAGTACCTTTTGCATTAAATTGATAAATACTCTAATCAATATAATTTTTCTAATTATTAACTTCATTTTCTGCAAGTAAAAATGTGTGATTAATTCCATCTTCATCAGTATTATATTGTACTAATTCTACTTTATACACTGTATCTATAAATTGAGTAATTTGTGGATATAATCTATGATGATTTTTACTAAAACTTCTTAAAGAATTATGATTATTAGAAAATAAAGTAACATACATAGAATACATAATATTCTATACATGTTGATTTAAGTCTAATTTTAATAAGTTTTTATTTATATTATCATTACATAGTAATTCTAATAAAGCAGAAAAGTATTTTTGAGGATTTTGTCTAATTTTAGCTATTATGTCTGATACAGATTTTATATCAGGTTCACTAAGAACTTCCTATGTATCTAAACTAAGTTTATTACTTTGTTGTTTTATAGCATTAAATGTATCAAGATCCTTAAAACGAGATTTTTTTCCTAATGTTTTTAGATCAGCAACAACTCTAGAAGCTTGAGGAAAATTAAGATATTGTCCTGGTATAGGTTCACTACTACCAAAATTATAATAAGGTACAGTTTCAAATATTAATTTTGTAACGCTATTAGTCTCTTTTACTACGTCTGGGTTTTCATCAACGCGATAAGTAGTTATATTACCATCACCCTTTTCTTTAAAGAAATAACTATCAATAAAGTTTAATTTTTGATGTACATTTTGAATGTCTATATTTTTTTCACCGAATGTGGATTTTAAATAATTGTTAAAATTATCCAGTAGTGTAACTGCCATTATAGCATTATAGTACTCTGGATTAGTGTATTTATTCTAGTATATATCATTTAACATACTAGTGGACATATCCTAAACATTTAAATATAGTCTAATTAATGGTATAAGCGCTTCATATAATCCTGTAGAAGAGTTATCCTAATAGAATACATCTGTATTTTTTAACTCACTAATACGAAATGTATTTCCCTCAAAAGTTAAATAAATACCTTTTTGACTTTTACTGTCGAGTTGTTTTAAATATTCAACAATTTGATTAACTAGAGTCTATTGAGTATCTCTAATCTAATCATTCAATTTATTTTTTTCTACAATGTATCTATTTTCATAATCTACTAAAAAAGATTTAACTAAATAACTTTTAGCAATTTTTTCAAAATCATCCTACATATCGCTAGAATCTTTAAAATAAGTAAATAAAAATTCCTTACCTAAATCTAGAGCATTTTCTAAAGAAATAGTTAAAGTTTTTTCATTATTATTTTCAGCATCTTCTTCAGTTTCAGGAATATTGTTTGCCTAATCTTTGAATAGTAATAGCATATTACCTTCTGTGAAAAAATTCTTAGATTCTGCTGGGAAATTAGTTTTTATCTCATCAATAATTGCATTTTTTGCTCCAATTAAATCAGAATCTCCTTGAAGGCTATTGTCATAGCCTTCTTGGAGAATACTTTTAAATTCATCTTCAGATACATTTGGTAACTCCTCCTTTAATTGCTTTAATTTTTGTACTAGGTAATTAAAGTAATCTTGAGAAGTTTCAAATAATAATGAATCTTCAAAATAATTTGAATATAAATCATTTAATTTTTTTGTGTATATATTACATATCATACATTAACATTTTGGAGGAGTTTTAAAATTATCTAATAAAGATGCTTTCTTTTTAAAATCTTCTGAAGCTTTAGAAGTATCTATTGCCGTCTTTAATGCGTTTAAATAACTGTTTCTTTGTATATCATTAAGATTTACGAAAACATCATATAGACTTTTATTAAAATCTGAAAATTTTAATCTTCTAAATAAACTTTGTAGTGCTGCAGTATAACTATATAAAGATACAAATTCGTCATCACGTATTAAAGAATCAAAAGTATTTTGATATTCCAAATCAATCACTTTTGTGATTACTGGTTCAGATAGTGCATATAATTCTAGATTACCATCATCCGAGAATTTATAACTATAGTTAACTAACTTATCTCCTAACTTAAAAATTAATATTTCATTCTTTGTCTCTTCATCAACTTTAACTTCTACAAACTCACCTTTTGAACTATATGGCTTTGTTTTAAGATCAAAAACACTAAGTCCTTTTTCGGTCATATTAATAAGTATTCCGTTATTTATTAAAGTATTATATAGCTACGACATTACTGCGTCAGGATCAAAAGTTTTATCCTGTAAACTCAAAGTTTGAGTATATGCTATTACGTCTATAACTAATTTAGATGCACTAGCCTTATTCTTTTTACTATTTTCAAAAGTTTCAAAAGCCTATTCAATATTATGTTTAAGTTCATCTATACTTGGAACTGTTTTTGTATCTCCAGGTTTAGAAGTAGCATTTATTTTAGATTTACCATACTTATATTTCGAAGATTTTATAGGAGACCCATCATTATTTTTAGGTCCTGTAATTCCAAAATAAGCATAATTATGTTTAGAATACTGAGTTTTTTTACCTCTTATAAACACTTCTCCGTTATTTGAATCCTAATTCATAAATTTTTGTACAAAATCAGTACCTTCATTAAAGAACATTGGTAGAGTAACTTTGGCATGAATCATGAATTCTTCAGAATTCTTAGAACCATCTAATGAGTGTGAATCCTATAAAGTAGCAATGTTATCTACTGCATCAAATCTAATACCATCTGCATAAATGTACTCTAATGATGAATTACTTTTCTTAACTCTTTCTACAACAGTATTTAATTTATCAGGATTAATCTTTGTATCAGAATCAGAAATTTTTAATAAATTAGCTAGATAACTATCGAATAAAGTTTTAACAGATATTTCTGCACCTTCAAGTATACGTTTTTCGTCAGCAGTTGATGCGTTAAAAGTTTCTTTTAAGGTTTTTACAACTTCTTCTATTTCCTCTTTAGTATAATTATCAGATTTTTTAATAGAACTTACTTTATCAATTAGTTTTTTAATAAGTTGTGTTCTTTTACTATGAGGATTAAGTATATCAGCATTTTCATCATAATTCTTAAAAAGCGCTTCAAGTATTTTATAAGTAGTAAAAATGTTACCAAATTCTGTTCTAATACCTTTATTAAATATAAAAGCGTGTACTTTTTCTAAGTAACTGTCTAAAGCAATTTTAGGTTTTGCTAAATAAACAACACGAATTTTAGAAGTTCTTCCAGCTTGTATATCAGATAAAAATTCAGATAGTAAATCATCACTCATTAAATCTAAATCAGAATTAGGTTTACCTAGTTTAGTTAAAATAAATGGAAAACCGACATTAATATGACCAGTAACATCTACTCCATTTATAGTTGAACCAGTAAGTATCTTAACTCGTGAAATCTACATAATATCTTCATAATTATCTCTGAATTGACTAATTCCCATCCAAGAATTATCATCTTCATTAGAAAATTCAAATCCAGTCTCATTATAAAATTCTATACCAGCATTAGTAACTACTTGTGGTCCTAAATTTGTTAAATTCTTAGCAGGAAGCCATTCAGAGTCTAAGACAGAAATAGAAAAATAATTAGAATTAGGTAATGTATAAAATTTAAATTCTTGAATGATACGTTCATATTTTTTATCATTATTAAATTTAGTAATTAATTTTTTACATTTAACATAGGTTGAATCATCTTTGAAGTCTTCCGAATTCCAAAAATCTATTAATTCTCCGAATAAATAGTTACCATTAGAATCAGTTTGATACATAATACTAATAGGACTAGCAAAACGCATTAAAGGTATTTCTAAGAAATCTCCAGAATTTTCAAACCCAATATTAACTACTAAATTATTAACACCTACTTCATTACTTCGATCTCCACCCTAAGCATTATATTCTATAGTTTCTTTGGTAGTTTTATTAGCTTTAGCATATTCCTATTTAGCTTCTCTATTACCATCCTCTTTAATTGTTGCATTTGTTTTCTTATATCCAAATACAATATAAAGATCTTTACGCTAATCTTCTGGAATTTCCAACACATCATAAACTACATTCTACAAAGAACCTTTATCAGGATTAGTTAAAAATGCTAATCTTAACTAATTTAATTTCTAATGTAAGGTATAATAATCAGAAATACCTTTTGGTTTAAAGTGCTTATATAAACCTATTATATTATCTACACGAGAATCTGTAGGATCAGTAGATAACTAACCATTAACTAAAATTATATTACCTCTATCATCAACTTCTACAGAAGTTTCCATAGAAAAAGCTGAATACCAATATTGATAAAAGTTTATGACAGGTTGCTCATCTTGAGGTTCAATTCTTTGCCTACTTTCAATATGTTTTCTAGATAATTCATCATTTAATTTATCAGCCAATCCTTTATTATCATCATCATTTGTAATATCTATTTTAGTAGGATCGGTATCATCTTCAGTATTTTCTGATAGTCGATAATTTTCAATTTTTATTTTATTAATTAAGTCCTCTTTAGAGATTTCTACTTCTTCCCCGTCTACAGTAATTGTTAAGGGTTTCTCAGATTTAATACTATAGTAAACTGGATCTCCTGTTAAACTAGCATCGGCCTCCACTTTACGTAATTCTTCTATTAGTGAATTCTTTAAACTAACAGGTTTATTTCTTACTATCTATACAGGTGTCTCCTCTAAAGTTAAAGCTCCGTAGAACTTAATCATTTTTTCTAGCTACCTCTATTTTATTTCTTCGCTAAAACCTTCATTAATTCTAACACCTGTTTGTGTATTCTTTAAAGTTAATTTAGCTAAGTTACCAGAATAATTACTAGAAGCAATAATAATACTACCCTATTCAGAACGACTAATACCAGTATGTAATTCCTATAAGTATGTAGCTAAACTAGAAACTTCTCTATTATTTTCAACAATCCAATATTGACCTTCTTTACCTTGCGAAGTATTACCTGCATGGAATTGAATAAAGTCTTTGTACTTATTATCTTGAGATAGTTTTTTATAGAGTTTTGAATTTGGATTACTAAAAATATAGTTTATTTTTTGTACTTTACCGTTTTTGTCTTTTTTAAGCGTTTTAATCATTAAATCAACATCTTCTAATACTTTCTACAACTAATCATCTGTAATATCTGTATTAGAAGTAAACACTACTTTATCACCAAATATACCTTGCTCATCCTACATATAAGTTAAGGTTAAATTAATGTCTTCATCAGGCTCATATTGGGCCATATCAACAGCAATTTGAGATTGATTAATGTTATTTGTTTTTTGATTATTATCAGTACGCATACTAACTCCTAGTTTGGTAGACGAAAAATATTTAGAACGACCAACCTACAAAGATCTTGAATTTTCTCCAATTTTTATTTTTCCGTTAGGAGTTGTTTGGTTAAAGTCACCTGTAGACATTATATCAATATTATACTTTCTCGCCAACTTAGTTAGTTCTAAAATTTGAATTCTATTTAAAGTAGGTAACTCATCCACTAAAATTACTTGAGGTAATATTAAACCTTCTTTAGGTTCTGCTATAGCGTCAATTTGAGTACCGTTAACTACTTTATAATGAACTCCTTCTTTAATAGCTAATTCACCGTCAGCATTTAAACCTACTTCAGTATGATTAGACATAGTCTAAGTTAAAAACTCTTCAATAGTATAATATTTATCAATATTTAGAGCTTTAGCTAAATTTTCAGAAGTTTCCGGAGTTGTATTAATTACAATAGCATTATTTAAATATTCTTTATGATGTTTACGAAGCATTTTAATGATCAAATCATCTACTCCAAAAGATTTACCAGTTCCAGGCATACCTTCAACTAAAGTAATTACATCTTCAAATTCTGGGTATGCTGACAAAGATAATAAATTTTCTTTAAATTTAGCTAATGCTTCGTCGACATTACTACTATCTAAAGCACCTCGTTCAAAAGGAGTTAAACCTAATTTATTTAATTCTATTAATTGTTCTTTAGTAATATTGTTTACGTATTCTTCTAATAATTTGCGTTTAAATTCCGTAAATTTCTAAATCATTTTAGGATTAGCAAACTTAGCGTAAGGATAAAATACTGCTTCTACTTGAGTAGGTATCGGAACAATTTTCTTCTCAGAATTAGATTTAATTTCGTCCTAAATTACAGTAGCTACCTCATAACGTAAAGCACTTGCTTTTACAGCAGCTCTTGTAGCTAAGTAATTAATAAATTCTAGGAATGAAACATCCGTAGTTTTTTCATTAATTATCGTAGGTTTACTTTTAAATAAATCTGATATAGTGAAATTTTTTGAAACAAAAAGCTTTTTTAAATTTTCATAAGTTAGATTATTGACGTTTTTACTAAAAAATTCATATAAAGCATCTTCTACTTTAAGACGTTCTTTAGTCATTTTAATTTTATCTTCTTGTGATAAATTAAAGTTTTTGTCTTTACCGTCATAAAATTTCTCTAATGTAGTTATTTCATCTAACGCTTTTTGTAATTCAGCTAAACCTTCTACACCCTATTGTGGTTCTAGACTTCCAATCCATTTTTTTAATTTAGATAAGAAAATATAAGCTGTATTCATTTCTACTCTATCATTAACTGCGAATTTTTGTCCTGCGTTAACTGCGTATAATTTTTTTAAGAATTTTAGTTTCTTTTTGTATAACTGTAAATCCTACAAGAATACATCAGCAGTTTCAGAATCAATTTCAGCTAAAGTAGGTAACTCTTGATCAGTTTTAACTTTTTTAGCAATACTATTTAAAGTCTTATTATATCCCCAAACATTAGTTGCATCATAAAGAACTGTTCTAGCTGTGTTAAGTGTATCTTCATACATAGAAATTAACCAAAGAGCATCGTCAATACGCTTGCTTAATTCATCGTTCAACATGACACTATCAATACTATTTCTATTTTTAAATAAATGATTATTTAATGATTCTAGTAAATTAGTGAAAATAGCATCTTCACCAATAGAAAAAGCAAATTGATTTAAATCCTCTTCTATCTATGTATGTGATAAATTATTTAGTCTTGTTCTAGTCTATTCAGTTAATTCTAATGCGTCTTGAAGTTCTGATTGTAATTCTTCAATTTCCTCTATTTTCTAATTATAAATTTCCTCCAGTTGAGTAGCATCTACTCCGTCTTGAAAACCTAATAAAGTTTTATCAACGTAATCTCTATTTGCTATTTTATCCTAATTAGTAATTCCTTCAACCTAAGATATATTACTAGTTAATAAAGTAAAAAGTTCATCTAAATCAGAATCGTTAGATATCTCTAAACCCTAACTTATTAAATTAAGTATTTCCTATCCTATAGGAGTATCTTTTGCCTCTGTTTCTACATAAGTTTTAAACTCTTCGGGAGTACTAAACGTGTTTCCTGGAAACAAGGAATTGATAAATTTATAGAAACTTTCTTCAGATTCCTCTAAAGTAAAATACTATTTAGTTACATTTTTTAATATATCTCCAAAACGATTTGATAGTAATTCAATTTTAGTTCTATTTTTATTTAACTAATCAGTTAAATGGTATAGTGTCTGTTTTAATTCAGAATTAATAAATCCCTGTTTCTCATAAAACTCAACCATACGACCAAGCTATTTAATAGCTTGTATAAACTAAAAGTACTTTATAAGTTGATTATTATAATCCATTAACTGTTTTTTCTATTCCTGCACTTCAGGAGAATCATCTTCTGAAATAGGACTTACATCAAAAATAGTACCTGGAGTTTTGTAATCATCCGCAGTACCAAAGGCCGAATTTAATGCAGTGTATAAACCTAGAGTTCGAGTCTTTTCAGATCCGTCAGGATTTAATACTTTTTCTCCACTTGGAGTATATATTTGTGATTTCCAAGCTTCTAAATTATCATATAATTGAGAAAATCTTTCTAAAAACATATCATCGGAAACATTTTCATCATTAAATGATACTAAGTGTTCTAAAAATTTTGTTAAGTGTTTTAACTATTCATTCTGTGCATTTTGCTTGTAAACATCGGCTATTTTTTCTACAGTTTCTTTAGATAATTCAGAGATTTGTTGATGACTATTTGCTAAAAACATTAATAAATCAGCACGATTTTTCTTAGTAGCCTCATACTACTCTTTTAATTTAGCTTTCTATTCTTCAGTAAATTCCTCTAAATGTTTTCCAGTAGACATTTTTACAAATGCTCTGAATGTAGAAGGTAGTAATTTATCTCCCATGTGAGTATATTCATACAAGAATAGCTAAGCGTATTCATAATTTAA
>JAEIGA010016069.1_pt1 | contig 11393 bp, 23 predicted proteins | sample 9270691 | NCBI WGS metagenome assembly JAEIGA01 (sample SAMN17057246, study PRJNA624740) | gut metagenome | biome: biome; isolation source: fecal sample | host: Bos grunniens | place: China: Xizang | collected 2019
AAAATTAGATCAATGGACTTGTCTGGTATTTCTGGTAACAATTCCAAACAATCCCCACACTTTAATATATCTTTCATTTTCTCCATATAAGCGTGCGCCCTCCTTATCGGAAGGCGCTCTGTTGGCGCTCTGGTATTATTTGTAATTATTGTAGGATAATTTCGGGGATTAGTCAAGAGTACATTACTGAACTATGCCGTCCTATGCCATGACTCAACCTAACCGCGCCCCGCCAAACTATGCATCTACGGTGCTGTGCGATGCTCAACCGCGCAGTACCTCGACGTGACAGAACAAAACGATACCGTGCAGTACCATAACGAAACAATATATAGCATCACCTTACTACACCATAGCGAGACATAACGCGACCCGACCGGGCGTTGCCCATACATCACGACAAGTAGCGTGACCATGCCTTTGCGAAGCCCCGCACTGCCAAGCGATACCCGCACAATACGCTGCCAACCTAACTGAGCTATGCCTTTACATATCATAACATTGCTATGCCGCGACCATACACAGCGATACTTCACTTAACCAGCACACCGCAATACTCGACGATGCCCAGCCATAACGCAGCAGTACCACATCTCGCCTCACCAAGCCGACACCTGGCAGCACGAAGCCATTCATTGCTTTACCATTACAATGCACTACTATGCTAAACCGTCACATCGTAACCTTAACGGCTTCGCCGAAGCTGTTCGGCTCCAAGGTCTCGATCAGCTCGTAGGTGAAGCGACCCTTACCGCTATTTCGCCACTGGCCAGTGCCACGCAGGATACCGTAATCCATCCATTCCAGGACAGCCTTCGTGTGGCTATCGTTCAGACACAGTACCCAGAACTCCATGGTAGCACCGGCAGGAGCTTCTTCGGATGCAGACAGTGCCACACGTTCGCCCTGCGGCGTACTCGCTCTCAACGACCGCTGGCAGATACCCAGTTCACCCTCGAACACGATGGGGATTTTCCGAGGGAATACGAAAATGTTGCCGTCGATCTCTTTCTTAAATGCCTTCATCTTCGAGGATTCGTTCACAGCCTTGCCCTTCTTGCCGGTCTCTGGGTCTTTGCCGGTCAGACGGCTCAGCATACCACAGGCGTCCTTAAAGAAACCCTTCACCTGGTAATCATACTGGAACGGCGTGCCGTCCTCCAGTTTCGGGAAGATTGTGAGTGCCCGAGCAAACTGCTCGTCCACAGACTCACTCGCAGCGATAGCCGCCGCTTCTTCGTCGATAATCTCCAGACTAGGAGCTTTGCTTGCGAGGTAATTACGATAAATCTCCTCGTCTGCGGTGGAGGTGCCTAACACGCCCTCCAGGAATGTCCATTTAATGTGCATCAGTTTCATTGCTATTCTCCTTCATATTTTTAAGCAACTCATAAAGCTCTTTGTCCACCTTAACCGTTGCTCTCTGCACACCAGGCATCGCATCAACACCGCCAAAAGCAAACATGAGGCCAAACGTTTTTCGCATCTCCTTATCCATATTGAAGCCTTCGGCCAGTGCATCGAAAACGCTCATTATATCAACTCCAGAAACCTCACGAATGTCCATCTCCAGAGATACGCCCATACCTGGGATCGCCTCAATTTTAATCGTTCCTTTCATCAGAATCCTCCTCAATCACATTTGGGTTCAAAATCACAATACTGTCACAATCCCAGCCGTACAGTGCCCAGTACAGCCTATTATCCGCTGATATGCTGATTTCAACGGCATCGTAGCCCATCTCCAGCAGTTTCTCGAAATCGAGCTGACACCAACCCGAGTACGAAAACTCGTTCTTCACCTGGGGCAAGCCATCCAAATCCCCGATATTCCCTATGTACAGCACCCTCGCCTCCGGCGACAGCGTGAAGGTAAAACTGTTATCCAGGTTGCATTCTCGGAACTCGTTTTCATCGCACCACTTTTTCCAACCGTACTCAGCATCGACCGGCGACGCCCACAGACCACCGCGGGGCTTCGTGAAACACCTCTCGTTTCGGATCGGCATAAACCGATTACGGTCAAAACTCTTGTGGCCGTAGTGTATGTATTTCTTGCTCATACTTTTCCTTTAAGCGCCCTTCGCATCTCAGTTTCCTTGGATTCTACCAACGCAACCGTGAACGCTTTTTCAAGAGGGGATACGGAAACCTCACTCATTGCCATAATAGCCTCCCGTTCGGGGCTGTTCGTCCACTCCTGCACCTCGACTATGTTGTAATCATAGCCTCGCTCGGCCGGCTCGCACTGAGGGTCTTTGAACGGATGGATACCAAACGGGATTTCAAAACCCTTCGGAAGTACCCACAGATGATATACGTCGCACACGTCCACAAGGTTTTTCTTTGCGGGAAAAACCTCTATAGCTGTACTCCGTATGCCGAACAGTTCGTCCTTAATTTCCTGCTTCACAGCCCAAGGAATATCGCCCGACCACATACCGCCGACCATCGATTTTATGGTAACGTGTTCGACCTGTCCCCATTCGGTTTTCAACAGACGGCTCATAACAGATAAACCGTCGTCGGACTCCCAGTAGCGATCCATCTGAGGCATCCATATTCCTTTATAAACCTGGCCGAACTCCTCCTGCACTTTCTTCGGGGGTATACATTTATACCATTTCCGCATTTATACCTCCAACATATGCCCATACTTTGCCATCGAACGCTCACCGAAGTGTTCAAGTGCCAACAAATCTTCTACTTTTTCGTATGCTCCTACAGCATTTCTAACCCTTATAATTTCGCTAGCCGCATGCATTGCCATTCCTGTTTTCTGCTTTAGTTCTTTTCCTGTCTTTACAGTGTTAATGTTCACTTTAACGCCGTCCCATTCTGTTTTCTTTTTCTGAGGCGCCGGTTCTTCTTCGTATCCGGGATCGGGTTCAACCAATGCTGTTTTTTTCACAATCTCCCTTGTGGTTTTTGGCGCGACTTCCATCGTCTTTGTTCTATCGGCCACAATAGCATTTACTCGCAGTTCCACAAGCTGATCCATGGTTTTCTCATACATCCGACGCCACATTTCTGCTTCGCATCGCAGGGACGCAAACTTATCATCGGTGTCGGTTTTTACTTCGGGCTTAGGGGTAGGAATACATAATGTGCAAGCCAACGCACCTGTTATTCTAATAATCTCGGAATCGTCTGCCGTGTACATATATTTGGTCAATCTCGACTTATCAACTGTTCTTAACTGGTCACATAGAACTCTGCTACGTCCTCCCTTGGGGTCAGCAATCGAAGGACGGGTTGGCGCTGGGAAACCTTGCTTGCTCAAAAACGCAATCGTTACCGATTCGTTCTTTTCATTCAAACCGTCTGCGCTAACAACAAGTCCTGGCCTGCCGGTTCGTTCTTCGCCGCCTATGCTATCGTCTAAGCACACCCAATAAACTTCGCCTCTTAAATACTCGCCATCCATGGTAATACCTACACTTTCTTTTCATATTTATCACGATTTTTCAAAATCGTCTGGATCGTAGTCAGCGCCAACAAACTGCCGTCCGTGTTACGCACACCACTATCCTCACGAATTTCTCTTAACGTACATCCCGCATCTCGCATCTCGATAATTCTTCGGGCTACCGCTATTTTCGCGGGGTTCTCAACAATCTGGCCATTCTTCTGGTAGAAACCAAACACACGGCGGCCACCACGCTTGCCACGCTGCTCGATCTGATTCCGAAGCAATCTCACGATAACTTCATCGTCCGTCCATTCCGTAGATACCAGCTCCACGCCACGGCCGAACAGCGCACATTTCAGAGAATCATACTCAGCCCTGGTCATTCGCTGATCCGTGACCACTACGGCGCAGTTACCTTTGTAATCTTCCAGATAGCCGATATAGCATTCTAGTATTTCCATCTCGTGCGTTTCACAGAACTTAGCTACATCGCCGTGAGCGCATACAACCATATTTCTTCCATCCTTTTCCAGTTTTCCTACGGTTATTATAGTGAGAAAATAACAATAGTCAAGCGACTTTTCGTCGTTTTATACAAAAGCCTCAAAAAAAAAAAAAAACTGGCTATTTTTAACAAAAATAGCCAAAACCCCCGGATCACCGGGGGTTCTTTCTTATTATCTGCTGATTACTGCTGCCATACGGCTTGCCTTCGCACCGCAGTTCCTCTATGTATCTTCCCGTAACTAATACGTCTGCCCGCCGAGCCAGCTCCGTGTTCGCGATCTCCTCGTACTCGAAGCCGGTGTATATCCATACGTTTACGCCAGGTAGCATATCCAGTAATTCCAGACACGCCTCCTGCTGATAAAACGGGTCGCCACCGCTCAGCGTTATGCCGTCCAATTACCGCCGCCTCCGAAAATCTTCGGCAATCTCGGCGACCGGCACTTCCATGCCGCCGCTGAAATCCCAAGTCTCGGGGTTCTGACACCCGCGGCAGCCATGCTTACAGCCCTGCACGAACACCACATAACGAGCGCCATCGCCGTTCACGAAGCTACAGCTTAAAATTCCTGCAATCCGCATTCGCCATCTCCTTATTCCAACTTTTCACGGCGTTCTGCTTACTCGTGTAACAGCGACCTTCTGCGCCACACTTGGGACACTTCACGAAACCACAGTACCACTTCGTTTTGTACAGTTTCACAAACTCAGCCGGGGAGCCGCATTTACAGGGAAGCAGCTTCATCGACTACCTCTTTACTATATTGCCAAGCGAGGTTAATCCTACCTAAGTTCTGCTGATACATCCAACTAGGCTCGAAAGCTCGACCGCATTTTGAGCAACGGAACGTCCACCTCTCAATGCTTATCTGTTTCCCTCGGTACACCATCGTCTGAGTGTACTTGCCCAGATGAACATTGCCTACCGTGTCACAGTTCACGCACTCTATCGGAGCGAACTTCTCACAAGCGTCGGTATCCTCGTAACAAAGAAAACCCATCGGATAGCCTTCGTGCTTCTCCATGCAACACAAATCCCAGTCGCCACCACCGATGTAATTGGCGCATTCACCGCATTTATTCATTCCTCGCCCTCCATATACTTCCAATCAAAAAACATACCGTTATCAACGTAGAAATCATCTGTGTCCCAACTAGCGTCACAGCTAAGACAATGAGCAATCGCGGCCTCCAAATCGTGTTCGCCGTCTCTGGTAAATCGCTTGCTCAATCTGCCTTTTTGAGTCAACACATAATCGTGGGAGGTCTGATACAAAAACGACACGCGGATTTTCCCGCCGCACAACGGGCAGCGCTTTCTTCTAACCGGCCCCATCATTCGGCTACCTCCCACAGATATTCTTTCACCCAGTCGGGATCAAGAGTAGGTCTACTGCGGCCGTGGCATTGCAGCACGACCTCAGTTCCCCAAACCAAAACGCCAAAGTATTCCAGGGGACTATTGAGGAGAATTGCCGTGATTTTACCGCAATAGCGATCATCGTGATACTTCTCCTTGTTCTCCTGCGTAACCCAGCCCCACACACCTTCGCCGTTCAGACTGTGCAGCCGTTCGTCGCCAGGGATATTAAATTTAATTAGCCCTGCGTTAAACTGCTCCTCGGGGAGCGATTCAATGAAATTACCCTTGTTTACCATGTTACTCATCTGTATTCTCCTCTGCTTCTCGCAAAATGCGGCGCATTGATACCTTACGGTTACATTTAACACATCTAGCAAACACTGTCTGATCGTCCGAACAGTCAGCGTTGAATCCACACGGCTCACCGTCCCAGAAATAATACTGGATTCCAGTATATGTCCGATACACGCCGTCCTCCGAACCACAATACGGACACTTAACCATCGGCTACCTCCTCACCAATCGGCGTTGACAACAATGTCGTCATTCTCATACCGTGCGGTTGCTATCAGCGACGGCAACCCAACCGATCCGTAGAGATCGTGCTGTTGCGCAAAGCGGTGCAACTCAGCCGACTGCTCTGCGGTCAGCACCATATCCTTTCCGTACCAATCGTTTTCCTCCGTTCGCTGTTCATAAGGCACATAGTACCCCAACGATTCCAGAAGCGGATACCAACCTCTACCACCGCCGTCAATACGTTCCTCGTCGGTATGCCCTACAATTTCACCGCAGCGAGGGCAGACAATCTTCTTTCGTCGGGTGAATCTAATATCAAGTCCCATCGACTACCTCCTCGTCCATGTGTGCGCCGCAATAGGGGCAGAAACCAGAAAACAGGTGAGACTTCCATCTGGTGTACGGGGCTTCTGCTCCGCACGCGGAACATACATACCAATACATACCGCCCTCGACTTCTTTCTTCCAGTGCGCATGAACCACAGGCTCGGCTTCTACCGCCAGCGCATCTGCAATCACTCTCGCTACATCCGCATACCGAACGTAAGCGCTTTCTTCGTCGGCAGCGCCTCCGTTCAGCACACCGTCGCAGTTCGTGCCGTACCAATCAATCAGCTCGATCCGCTCCATCAGAGCCTCACGGCTAATCAGATCGCCGCCCAGGTACATATACTCGCCCTGGGCGTTCAACGCCAATCGACAACGCTCCAGATCGCGGTTCAAATACAGGATGGTTCCGCTTTGGCCGATCACATCGTCATGCAGCGTGCGCAGTAACTCCAGAGCGTCCTTCATCAGCGCAACCTCACAGTATTCAGCACCATCATACGAACAGCTCTCACAACTCCGGTCTAAATCCGCACAACACTCCAGACCGGCGATTACCTTATCTAACTTTACCATGCTTAATCTCCTTTCCGTCTATGTAAACCTTATAACCATCATTACGAAAACGCTTACATTCCTGCGTGTCCGGCGGGGCGGATTTCTCGCCCCAACATACTACGGTGCCGCCTCTCTTAACCTCCCACATCACAGCTCCTCCCACCGCACGTCCTCGTCTAAAATACTATTCTTACGCTTATACAGCTTCCACTTGGCGTATTTCTTGTCCTTCTTCGTACCCAGATACTCACGGGCATCCTCCTCGTGCATGAACTTCGCCATGCAGAACCCCTTGCCGTCTGGGTACTCAACTACCACGCAGAACTCGTGGGGTGTTTCTGTGATTTTCATTCAGCAAACCTCCCCGTCTTGGTGTCGAACTCCTCAATCAATTTATAATAGGTGTTCCGCTTCAAGCCCAGCTTCTCCATCGCGTACTTATTCGTGCGCTCACCGCTGCGGACTTCGCCAAGCAGCTTCTCGAACTCATACGGATTTACCTCGACCGGCTTTCTTCCTTTATATTTACCCTCACGCTTGGCAGCCTCGATGCCGTCACGCTGACGACGCTTGCGCTCCTTGGTTTCCTGCTCGGCCATCCATGCGAAGATCGTCAGAACCAGCTTCGCAATCATTTCGCCGGTCGGATCATCCTCAGTGCGACCACGGGTATCCAGAATCGGCATACTCAGCACGACCATATCGCACTCAACGTCCTCGGTGAAATATCTCCACTCCTGCTCGATCTCCTTAGCATTACGGCCCAGGCGATCCAAGGCGTCCAAGAAAATCACGTCGCCCTTACGAACGAGCGCCTTCGCTCTCTGGTACTCAGAGCGTTTCTCCAGGTTGCCAGCGTTGCCGCTGCACTTGTCAATGAAGATATAGCGATCCTCGATGCCTTCCTTCTTAAATGCGTCAATCTGACGCTGCGGGTTCTGCTCGGTGGTGGATACTCGACCAATACCAATTTTAATTCCTTCCATTGTGTTGCCTCCTTGTTTTGTGTTTGTAATGCTAGTATAAACAAAAGTGTTTGTTTTGTCAAGACATTTTTGTTTGTTTGTTTGAGATTTTCCCCTTTTTTATTTTTTCTCTACTGAGAAGCATCACCCGGGCGGCCTGGTTTGGTCATATCCCCCGCCCCCGGCCGGGGCAGCGGCGGCAAAGTGGCCATATAAAGCAAGCACGCGACGCTTGCGCGCCCGGATCATATCGAAACGCGCGCCCCCGGCTGCGCTCGTGTTTACATAGGGTATACCCGTAGCAAATTGTACAAAACGCGCTATATTTATTTGTTTGAAATTGAAAATATAAATAAAAGTGTTTATTTTCTATTGACAAACCCTAAACAAACAGTTATATTGTGTATATACCAAATAAACAAACAAACGCCGCCGGGCCTAGCCTGGCAGCACACAAACAAGGAGGAAAAAAACGCCATGAAAAAATTCTATTATACGGGAGAAAATTTTGTAAGCGCAACGGAGGCCATGAAGGCCCACAAAAACGGGGCAAGCGTTTCCGTCGGTATCTATACCGACAATATGCAATTTGTTAAAAAAGTAAATATTCCCGGCGCGGCCCGGCCGGAACGCGACGCAGAAAAAGAAAACCGCGCCCACTGCGAACACATCGCCCTGGAGCTTGACGCGTACGTCAATGGTGAGGTCAAGCGCTGCCCGGACTGCGGCGAGATTCACCGCCGTGGCTGGGACGACGTGGGCGACGTGTTCAAATGCCCAAACTGCGGCGAAGTGGCCGACGTTGACGTCTGGGAATGCCTGGGCGTGTGGGACTTCCTGGAGGATGTGTACGATATCGAATACCGCGTTTCTGGGCGCGCCCGTGACGCGCTGCGCAGCGTGTGTATCATGGTGGCGTGCGGTGGGCCGAACATTTACCTAGATACCGAAACGAAAAACGTTGAACTGTATTGGTGGAGCGAACGCGCATGGTATCCCATGAGCGGCGAAGCCGTCGCAGCGCTTGACGCCTGGGCCGAAGAAATGTGGTGCTGTCTGTGATCCTAGGCCGCTACATAGGCCGCGACGCGGCCGGAAAACCACAATTTATATTTATATGGAGGTTAAAACAATGAAATTTCTTTTTAAAACAACTGCAACAATGAAACATTACAATAATAAAAAATGGTGGATTGATTCCGGAATTGTGCGAGAAATACGCGTTGACGCGGACAGCACCCGCGCCGCGCTGGAGAAATACCGCGAAATTGTGCAAGAGCGCGATTATATCCATATTTCACCGCACGCGTTAAAAAACAGGGAGCCTATGTACAGAGACACAGACGGCGGCGGTGCCGTACAAGTGGGGTATGTTATCACGGCTAAAACAGATTTTAACAACGATTACCGCGGGTGGGTAACACAATATATTGATCTTTGGGTATCCGTCTACATTATTTCAAGCCCATTTGAAACGGAGGCGGCCCAGTGAAAAAAATGCTTTTCGTTCTGATCGTGATATTATATTTTCCGCTGGGCGTGATCCTGGCGCTAGTAAAAAATTATAAGTAAACAATGACCCCCGGCGCGCCGGGGGTTTTTATATGGAGGTAAAGCAATGGCAAAATATTGGATTTACGGCGTTAACTCTATGGGATCTACCTGGTATTTGCGGAGCAAGGACGCGCAAAGCTGCCAGCTATGGACGGGTGCGCCGAAAGAAAGCCGCGCAATATTTGACACACGGGAAGCAGCGGAGGCAAAGCGGGCGGAACTTGATAATAGCTTTCGCTTTGGCAGCACCCGGCATTTTCTCCAGGAGGTGAAATAATGGCCGCTTTTATGTTTTACGCCGTGGGCGTTTCGGTGGTGTTCGCAATCGCCGCCGGGATCGCCTCCGTGCTTGATCTGTTCATATGGTAAACAATAGCCCCGGCAGCGCGCCGGGGCTTTTCCTATGCTTTAGCTGGGGATTTATGCCCCGGCTTTTCTGCGCTTTTATGCTCTGAGGCCTCCAGGGGCTTTCTAAGCGGCTTTTATGCCCCATGGTACAAACGCCTTACCCCATGCAATAAAACGGCGCACGCGGCCGCTGACGCGCTCGGAATAAGCCCATACGGCTTATTTACCCCGGCGCAACGTGGTTTTTATGATACGCCCGGGTGCGTTGTTACCCACGGGGCCGGGCGTATCATGTGGTTTTTGGCCAAAAAAATGACGTTTTTTATAAGGTTCGGCCTACCACGCAGCCGGGCGTATCAAAAATCTTAAAAGTTGCAAGCCCTAAAGTTGCAAAAGTTGCGAACCCTTCCGAAAGTCGCAGACCCCCACGAAAGTCGCAGGGGTCTGAAAGTCGTAGATTACTCTCGGAGCAGTAAGACACAGATAGCCGCCCACAATAGGGGTATAAGTATGCTCATAGTTCCTCCGGCAGCTCCGCATATTTGGCTTCTAAGGCTGCCACGTCCTGCGGAGCTGGCATACCCGTATTAGGAGTAAGCACCATTTCCTGCTTATCCGCATAGCCAAAGTTGTTCTTACCCAGGAAGATGCCACTCACGGGGTTGATCTTACCGTTCAGCATATAATCCTCCCACAGAGCCTCCAGCACGTCGTAAGCCTCGCAGATAATCGCCTGGTGAGTACCGGCACGATAGCCACCGTTTTTCCACTCCCACAGCGTCGATTTAGCAATACGGAGTGCGTTAAGAAAACCCTTGACAGACGGCTTAACGTCGTTCGCCACACAAAGTTTGAAATAGTCGCGGATTCGCTGTTCCACCTGGGCAGGATCGGATGTGTCGATTGGAGGCATATCACGAATCGCTAGAGCGTGAGTTAGAAATTTTGTGTTATCGCCAGGCTCGACGTATTCCTGCCCATAGTTGGCGAGGTCTGGGCGGTTACGTTTCTGTTTCGGTTTGGCTGTGATTTCGTTTGCCATAGTTGTAAATCACCTCATATTTTTTACCGCGCACAGCGGTTTTTCGTGGGCGTGCCAAGTGCCAAGTAAAAATCGCGTTGTTATCCTTATATATATAAAAATACGTATTTTTATAGGTTTTTATATACTTACTTATTATATATATATATACTTGGAACACTTGGAACAATATAAAAAAGTCTTAGAGCCACAAGGGTTTCCCCCGTTCCAGGTTAAAAGTCGCAGCGTGGAATTTACACGACCCACGCTGACACAGAAACCGCACCGCGGCCGCCGAAAAAATGCGTGTGCCAGGGCGTTGTGCCAAGGTTAGGCAAAGTCGAACACCCTGGTAGGGATGCCGTCAATCCTCATGCGGCGCTCGGCTTTAATGCGATCCCCGAGGGCATCCCGGAATCTCGGCATAAATTTCTCACGGGATAACGGTTTGTGCCCCGTGCGGTCGCACCACGCCTTGTACCAGTCGTAAATCTCGTCCCGGCTGATAGTCCCGTGGAAATTTTTGTCCTCGCAGAACACCATAACGGGGTTACTGGTTTGCTCGAACTGTTGCATAAGCTGCGATTGCTCGGGCGCATCGGTAAAGTAGCCGACAGCATTCAGCAGACGATAGCCAGCGTAGGCCCAGTTGAAAATGCCCGGCAGCTCGGCGGTGAGCTTAGCGATGATATTGATATCACGCTGTTTCTGCTTCGGGTTATTTGGGTCTGGAGTTTCGACGTACTGGCACGGAAAGTCCACGAACTGCATACGGCGGTTAAGGCCGTTGATAATCTCGGCGGTCGGCATAGCGTTACA
>JAEIGA010016070.1_pt1 | contig 11393 bp, 18 predicted proteins | sample 9270691 | NCBI WGS metagenome assembly JAEIGA01 (sample SAMN17057246, study PRJNA624740) | gut metagenome | biome: biome; isolation source: fecal sample | host: Bos grunniens | place: China: Xizang | collected 2019
AGAAAAGAGGTAAAAGAACTATGAGATTAATTGATGCGGATGCGCTTAAAGATATGGGTGTACGATATTTTTATATGCCAGGTGATCAGAATAGTCATTTGATTAAACAATGGATGAAAGTTGCTATAAATAATTGTATTGCACTTTTGGATAATGCACCAACCATTAATGCAGTTGAAGTGGTATACTGCAAGGATTGCAAATATCGTAATACAGAGCAGTGTGCAATGTCATTTATAGAATTAACTACTGGAAAATTATTTTCAAGAGAATCTGATATCGATTTTTGTAGCTATGGTAAAAGGAAAGAGATATGCGACTGATTGATGCGGATGCGTTAAAAGAACTACGACATGGTATCATTCAAGGTCGCATCAAGTTCGATGGTAATGAGTATGACATTATTGATATATGTCCGACCATCGATGCGGTCGAGGTGGTACACGCGAAGTGGATTGTACAGGATGCCGGCATAACGCATTTTATGTGTAGTAGCTGTAAAGCGCCCAATTATCCGCAACGTTTTAACTATTGTCCGGAGTGTGGCGCAAAGATGGATTGAGAAAGGAGTTTAAGCATGGGTATGGATTATAGTTACGCTGGAAGTGCAAACTATTCGAGATTTGACAAAGAACTCTGTGCAGTAGCAGAAGTCTTTGGAGGAATCAAAACGGAACATCTGAAAGAGCGAGAAGCAACAGAAAATGAAAGACCTTTTGGATATTGGTTTGGATTTCTGAGTTCAGATGATTCTGAGAAAGTGAAGTTTGTTTTTCCCGAAGGAACAAATAAAATCCTTGTTAAGTGGTTTAACAATATCTATGGTGATTTCACCGTAGAAGAAACCAAAGTGGTTTGGAAATATGTTTCGCAGCATCCCGAAATTGGGGATATATCTCGCCAGATTTGGTACGAACTTAAAATGCTTAACGAAGAAAACGAAGCATGGGGTATCTCATAACAGAAAGGAAAGAACCATGAGATTTATTGTAGTAGGTGATATGATTCAAGGTAGCATCAAGTCCGAAGATATCATTGACAAATACCCAACTACCGGTGCAGTCGAGGTTGTAAGATGTGAAGATTGCAAGTATTGGGATGGAGAATGTTATTGGCTTGAGTGTGCAATGCCGGATGATTATTGCAGTAACGGAGAAAGGAGAGAACCATGAAAATCATTAAAATGGACGGATTGGTTGATGATCTGACTGCTGCTGTTACTCGCGATGAATTAAGTGGCAGAGAGTTCAGTATAGTCAAACGCTATATAATGCGACAGGATGCCGTTGATGCGGTTGAGGTAGTGCGCTGCAAAGATTGTAAGTATCACGATAAGAAGTTATTGTTTGCATACGACCATCGCGATGAATATGCGTATTACTGCTTGAAAGACACATATCCGAGAGCAGTTAATAAATACGGCTTCTGTGAATCTGGAGAAAGAAAAGAATAATTTTTTGTTAGAATTATTTTTGAAACTTGTATTATAAAGGAAGAAAAAAATTATATTCGATTAAAAGAATATCATTTTTGTGTTTATTAAACCATTATTAACGGAGAAACCAAAAAGGATATTTTTAAAACAATGTAAATATTATTTTATTTACAATTATAAAATTTTAAGTGAGAAAATATTGATGTTTTTAAAAAGAATATTGTGTTCACACAAATATAAATATTATCATCATTCCGTTACACGAAAAATTGAATTTCGATTTCATTTTATCTGTAAAAAATGTAAAAAAGAATTTACTTTAACAGAAAATCAAATATTTGAAGATTATAAATTTTATAAAATAGAATCTAAAAAATTAATGGCTTGCGAAGAAAACTGTCCAGCTCCCATGGAACTTCTTATTCCTACTTCTTATTATCATCGTAAACCACTTATTGCTAATAATGAAGGCGCTTCATTATTATATCATAATTATTTAAAAAAAGGTATTGATCTCAAGGAGATAGAAAACGATGACGAGTTCAAGAATCAAATTAATTGAAGCTGCAGAAACGTTAAAAGAAAATTGTAAAAATAGCGATTGTAGAGAATGCGCGTTTAATGAACATCAAAAGTGTGTATTAAATAATTATCCAGATTATTGGGCATTATTCAAACAGAGTCGATGGGCTGATGAAGATATTGCTTTAGCTAAAGCGTTGAAAGCATTTGGCGTTGTTGAAATATATAGATATTATAATTTTAAATATTGGTATAAAGAAGATGCGTGTGGTGATCTTCCAAAAAATTGTTTTAAAAACTTAAATGATAATGAAAAAATATCTCTTGATGATATTATAAATAATAGGAGCTAAATAATGAGAGAAGATAAATTTATAATTAAAACAGTAATTAATGTGTTATCTTTAATTATTCTTACAGCAATGATCGTGCTTATATTTAATAATACGTTATTTACCATTGATATTTCACTTAGTCAAATGACGAATAGTAATGAAGCGTATATGCTAATGGAATACTATAATAGAATCAGAAGTATTTCTTTATCCGTTTACGGCATTATTTCTACATTTCTAATCTGGAATACCATTAAAAATATTTATATTTATGTAAAAAACAAAGGAGAAAATTAAAATGAAAAAAGTTGTAGTCTTATTAATGATAACAATTATGTGTTCTTTTTGTTTTACTGGATGTGTAAAACCTTATGATACTCCAGAATTTGTTACTATTGAAGCTTCTCAAACGGCTTTCTTAGTACCTTTAGTGGGTGATGTTGGTGATCAAGCAGCTTTTGATTCTGAAGAGTTATTAAATGAAACTAAAGTTGCTACTAAAGAAGTGCAAATTCCGCATCGCTGGGTGCAGACTAAACGATGGAGTTGGATTGGCGAATGGAAGCCGTCCGCTACTTTAATTGTTGTTGAGCGTAAGCCGGTATCGAGATCGTGGGAATCTGGTAGTAGCACTGCAGAAAGCAATAATAAAGCCATTTTTGGCGAAACCGCAGATGGTATTGGTGTATATGTCGGCATGAATTGCACCGCAATGATTGAGGAACAAGATGCCGTAAAATTCTTGTATAGATATAATAATACTGCTTTAGAGAAAATTATTGATACCGATATTAAGAAAATGGTAGAAGATGAATTTAATATGCAGACTGCTAAATATAAAAGTACTGAATTATTAAATTATAAATCTGAAATTTTGAATAATATTAAAACTAAAGTAACTTCTTATTTCAAAGATTATGGCATTACCATTACTGTTCTTGGTTTAAAAGAAGGTATTTCTTATGAAAATCCTGATATTCAGGAAGCTATTGATGCTAAATTTGCTTCTGAACAGGATTTAGAAATTCAGGAGAATAAAAATGCTGCTAATATTGCAAAAGCAGAAGCAGAAGCTAAAGCTATTTTAATCGAAGCAGAAGCACAAGCAAAAGCCAACGGATTACTTTCCCAATCTTTAACCGATGAAATTATTGCTAAAATGTATTATGAAAAATGGGATGGCGTCCTTCCTTCTGTTTATGGAGCAAATGATGTCTTGCTCCAAATTCCAACTAATTAATAATCATAGGTCGTTTTATGAGAAAAACAATATATACTTGCGACCACTGTGGTAAAGAACTTAATGAAATGAATGATCGCATAGAAATCATAGTAGATAATTTTATTGATGTTGTTTATACAGATTTGTGTTTGGATTGCGAGAGGGAATTAAATGAAATTATCTTAAAGTATATTAATAAAAGGTAAGGTAATTAAATATGAAATTAGAAGAACAAGCTTATATGGCAATAGAGATATGCAATTTAAAAATGGAATATTATCAAGGGTTAATGAATTTTTGTGAACAAACCAATAACAAAGAAGATTGGGCAAAGTACTATGAATTAGATGGCGCTTATAAAGAAATCCATAAAATATTAACAGGAAGTTATATTTATTTATAATGAAAAAATTTGTGCAAATTACTCCATAACAGAATTCCGCATAGGTGAGATTGTCAAAAGAGAAATATATTATATTAATTAAATAAAGATTGGTGAGGTTGTTAATGAAACAGAAAAAGGCTAGTATTGGTAATCGACGACTTGTGGCAATTGATGATAAAACAGAAAAGATATGTAAAAATTGTGTTTACTGTAAGCGCATAACTGGATTCCGCACTGGCTGGACATATTTATATTGCTAGTTAAATGTAGAACTTCCTTGGCTGGATAATGGTAAACAAGTATCTTATAATGATACTTGTAAGTATTGGAGAAGTAAATGATAAATAATTATATTTTTTTAAGAAAAAGCAATTTTTATTTTGCTTATCATTATAAATCTTTAAATGAGCATAAACCTTGGGAAAGATTTATGTTATTACCGCATTGGAAATTTATGACTCCAAAACAAATAATAGGAGAAAATAAAATATGATTTTATTAAATGGTAAAATTGCAAGTGATTATATAAAAGAATCACTTAAAGAAAAAAATACAAATAAATCTAAATTAACTCTTGCAGTTATTCAAGTGGGCGATGATCCTGCCTCTTCTGTTTATGTAAATAATAAAAGAAAAGCTTGTGAATATGTTGGAATTGATTTTAAGCATATTAAATTTACAAAAGAAGTAGATAATTTCACTATTTTAAATACTATTGATGAATTAAATGCAGATAACAATATTACTGGCATTTTAGTGCAATTACCTTTACCTAAACATTTGGATGAGGAGTATATTTGCGCGCAGATTTTACCGTCTAAAGATGTAGATGGTTTTCATGAGATCAATATGGGTAAATTAACTCTAGGTAAATCCGGTCTTGTGCCTTGCACCCCAAAAGGTATCATTGATTTATTAAAATATTATAATGTTCAAATTGAGGGCAAAGAATGTGTCGTAGTAGGTAGAAGTAATATTGTTGGCAAACCTATGGCTTTGCTTATGTTACAAGAGAATGCCACTGTTACTATTTGTCATTCCAAAACTAAAAATCTTAAAGAGATTTGTCAAAGAGCAGATATTCTCATTTGCGCGATTGGTAAACCCAAATTTTTTACAAAAGATTATATAAAAGAAGGCGCAATAGTAGTAGACGTGGGCATTCACAGACAAGATAATGGTAAACTCTGTGGCGATGTAGATTTTGAAGATGTTAAAGATTATGTTGCTGGTATTACTCCTGTGCCGGGAGGCGTGGGCCCAATGACAGTAGCAGAATTAGTAAAAAATTGTGTGGAGGCAGCTAATGAAAAATAAATTTTCTGATGGACAGGGCGCAGAAGTAGTAATGAAAATTACCTGCCAGAGATGTCAGTATACCTGTTTTGTTGCTCAGACTGGTTATAAAAATTATTTAAATTATATGACCAATTCTCATAATATTACAGATAAATTTGAGGAAGTGCCAGATGGTTGGACAATTAAAGCTAATATTGGTTGGTGCTGCCCTGATTGTGCGCAAGAATATGATAAAATGATGAAGAATTTTATTATGAATGCTACTGAAAAATGCGAAGAAGTTTATCATGCTTATCAAAAATTAGCAAAAAATAAAGAGATTCTAAAATAAAGAATCTCTTTTGTTTTTTTATAAAAAATATGGTATAATATATACATAATAAAAAAGAAAGAGGAAATAAAAATGGATATCAAAAATATTGCATACGAATTATACAAACAGCAATGGTTAATGGATCATTTTACTGAGACTGAGCGCATGGACAATTTAAGAGAATATTATAAATATGTTGCTAGAGTTTCTACAAAAACTATTGATTATGATGATTATGATACCTGGACTTATTATTACGGTTATTCAAACTCTGGTATGTATGCTACTTTTGATGAATTTTGTCTTAATGAATTTATGGATTGCAACATTATGCGCGAATTGCTTAAAGACAGAGAATTATTAAATATGTATTATGCTTATTTTTTATAATTAAGATGGAGTAAGTATGATTTTTGAATCGGTTGGGTATGGTGTATATATTTCGCAAGATAAAAAATATTTTGCGGCAAAAACATTAGATAATAAATATCAATTATATGAGTGCATTAATAAAAGTGATGAACTTTTAAATTATATGGGCACTTATAAAACTCTTAAAGAAATTGAGGCTTTGCCTTTAAAATAAGGAGAAATAATATTATGGTGATTAAAGATAGCGGTTCGCGTAGAGAATTTGAAACTGGTGCAGTAAGAGATATTCAGACTGGTAAAGGCAGATGTGATTTAATGCCATTAAGTATTATTGGTATGTGCTTAGATTCTGAGTTATGTTCTGAAGATGTCTTTAATGCTATTTCTGATTATCAGACTACTGGAGATTATTCCCTCTTAAAGAAAGCTTTAACTGAGTTTTCCGGTTTTGCCAATATGGAAACCATGTTCCTTGAAGTGGCGAAACATTTTGAAGCAGGAGCAGAAAAGTATGGGGAACATAATTGGCAGAAAGGCATTCCGACAAAATGTTACATTGATAGCGCCGTGCGTCATTACTTAAAGTATTTGCGCGGTGACAACGATGAACCGCATGATAGAGCTTTCTGTTGGAATATTATTTGCTGTATGTGGACTTGCGCAAATATGCCAGAATTAAATAGTTATGCAGAAGAATAAATAGATTTGGGCAAATCATATTATACCGATTATCAATAAAATTAAATTAATAGAATAAAAAAAATAAAATGTGGGTAAATTATTTTGCCCATAAAAAAGAGGTTGATTTTATGGGGTTATTAAAAATAATTTCCTTCATTTTATTTATAGTTGGAGGATTAACTTTATTTAAGTATACGGATTTAGATTTGTCTAATTTAAAAACTTGGATTATTACTATTGGTTTGTGTCTTTCTGGGTTTTTAACTGGTATAGATATTAATTTCAATTCCGTTCTTAAAGAAATTTTAGTAGAAGGAGTTGAACAAGACAAAGATGAGTGAAAACTACAAATTATCATTAAGTAAAAATAATAAAAAATTCGATGAATTATAGACTGAGCTTAATGAGTTTATAGATGAAACCAATTTAAAATTAAATGAGCAAAATGAACTTGTTGAACAACTTAAAACAGTTATTAATAACAAGTTTGCCAGTAAATGATTTGTTTCTAAAACATCGTTTTATTAAAATTTTTTAAATACAAAAGAAAGGGCAAGGAAAAGCTAAATAAAATGAATACTTCAATTTTATCAAATATTAACCAAAATTTAGCTGATATTCTAAGCGTTTTTGAAAATGCGTCACTTGGTTCCACCTATTAGTTTAATGCCGTATAGACAGAAGATGGATCGGTGTCATTAAAATTAATAGATGAAAATACTGGTTCCGAGCAGACAATTTTAATTAATGGCGAAAATGGCAGCATGGTAAATGTAGATGAATCTGGTAATATTGTTATATCAAGCGAAGATTTTTTATCAGCGGCTAAAGAATATACTAATACTACAATTACCAATCTTATAAATTCTGCCCCAGAAGATTTAAATACTCTTGGCAAATTGGCTACTGCTTTTGAAGAACACAAAGAAGCTACAGATGCCTTAGGTGAGACTGTTGCAAATAAACAAAACAAAAATATAATTGTTTATAGAGATAGTGAAACTGGAAAAGCATCAATGACAGCTTCAGAAATTCTGGCAAGAGTTAAAGCTGGAGATAATTTGTATTATTCCGCAAGTTTATCTGAAGGCACTTTACATCCATATTTAGAGGGATCTACTCAAGTTGCATTTTTCTATTCTAATTATATAGATAATACTAGAGTAGTTGGCACCGGCATATCAATTGATGCAGAAGGTAATATTGTAACTGAAAGCTATCAATTAGGCCATTTAAAAGATACAACTATTCATATTACCGCTGAAGAGCGTGAAAAATGGAATGGTATTCCAAATAATTTATTAAATGGTAGTGCGACAGGTTCTTTAAGAGGTATTAATACTTTATCAGAAAGCGATTCTTATACAATTGGCGTAAATGCTTTTGCTATTGGTAATGGCACAAAAGCTTCTGGTAAAAATTCTTTTGCTTCTGGCCAAGATAGTGAAGCTACTGGTTCTTATGCTCATGCAGAGGGATATGGCACATTTGCCACTGCAGCTGCTGCTCATGCAGAAGGTTATGATACTCATGCTACCGCAAGATATGCACATGCTGAAGGTGCTAGCACAACAGCATCTGGTAATAACTCTCATGCAGAAGGTAATTCTACCACTTCATCTGGACATTATTCTCATGCAGAAGGTAATTTTACCACTTCGGCAGGTGACTATTCTCATGCAGAAGGTAACTATACTCAAACTACTGAAGATGGTACGTATAGCCATACAGAGGGAAGCCATACTCAAGCTACAAAAACTGGTGCTCATGCAGAAGGTAATTATACTGAAGCCAACGGAGCTTTTGCTCATACCGAGGGTCTTTATACAAAAGCTGCTTCAATGTATCAACACGTTAGAGGTAAATATAATGTTGTTGACGATGCAGATGTATATAGCACTATTGTGGGTAATGGTACCTCAGAATCTGATAGAAAAAATATTCATACTTTAGACTGGAATGGCGAGGCTTGGTTCTCTGGTGATATATATGTAGGTTCTACTTCCGGTGTTAATAAAGATGAAGGTAGTAAGAAAGTTGCAACAGAGGATTATGTTGAGGCTTTATATCAGAAGTTAAATTCAAATACCCTATTAGGCTTTTATTGTGTTGAAGATGTAACTATAGTTACCAATGGCAATTCTAAAACATATCCTGCAAACTCAAATGTTGAAGTTGCATTTATAGAAGGCGATGAGTTTGAAATTGTTCCAACATCGAATAATTCTATTTTCCAATTAAGTGCATTCCCTGGTGCTTTAGGAACTTTCTATCCTTGGTTAGAGGGTGTTAAACAATTCTCTAATATTTTATTTGATATGAATGCAGAAGAAATGTATACAAAATGGAATCAAGGTAACCAAGGCGCTTATCAAGTGCAGTATGCACAATATTCAAACTGTATCTTCTGGAGCGATAATCCTTATATAAGTGAAGTTTCCAAGAGACCGAACTATACATTATATTATTCAGCACAGTTACCTTTGTGCTATTCAAGTATTCCAGACAATACATTTAAATCTTTCTATTTGGCTTTTAATGTAAATAGTGACCCAAACTGGGGTAATAAAGCATATCGAGATAGTTTTGCAAATGCAACATGGGCAACCCAAGTATTTAGTTACTATGGCGCTAGAACAATTGGTATTTTTGGTCATGATAATACCAATTTTAACATTGTTTTACCTAAAGATTGTAGAGGTTTAATGTATGCAGCAACTGCTATTGAGAATGCAGGAACATTTGATGCTGCTAATACTACTAATTTTGGCGCAGGTCTTGGAAGCTGGAGAGAAGCTTTTGGTTATTGTTCTTCTTTAAGAAATTTATATATAAAAAATCTAAAAGCTAGTATAAATGTATCTTGGTCGCCATTAAATTATGATTCTATTTCTTTTATTATTTCAGAAGCGGCGAATACAAGTGCAATAACAATTTCTGTTTCTCCATACACATATAATTTATTAAGCGAATCTGATTTTGAATTAGCTACAAGCAAAAATATTACTATATCTTTGGTTAGTAATAACTATATTGAAGATAGACGTTTAAGTGCTATTGTTAATAAAGCTGATAAAACTTATGTAGATGAGCAAATTGCTGGTTTAGTAAATTCTGCACCTGAAACTTTAGATACTCTTGGAGAATTAGCTACTGCTTTTAGCGAAAATAAAGAAGTGGTTGATGCTTTGGATGAAGCAATTACTGCAAAAGCCAATAAAGATGAGGTTTTAGTTAAAACAGCTCAAACTTTAACGGATGATGAATTAACTCAAGTTCGTTCCAATCTTAAATTTATTGGTAAGAACGTATCTGGTCAAACATTTACTATTAATGGTGAAGATATTGTCGCTGCGGAAAGTGCTGAAATCTTTGGTGATTACATTAATAATAAATGTACTGGTCAATGGTCTATTGTTGAAGGTAGCACAAATATTGCCACAGGACGTGCTTGTCATGTTGAAGGCGCTCAAAACCAAGCTCTTAACGATGGATGTCATGTTGAGGGTGTTAGCTGTATCGCTAGTGGTTATTGGTCTCATGCCGAAGGTGAAATGACTCGTGTAACTTCTTACGCTTCTCATGCCGAGGGTTCTTATACTAAGATGCCTGATGGCACAACTAGATATGGTACTGCTTCTGGTTATGCTTCTCATATTGAGGGTGGCGGTTGCCATGCTGAGGGTTCTTGCTCTCACTCTGAGGGTTTAGCAACAACAACAAAAGGCAATTATGCTCATAGTGAGGGTAAACACACTATTGCTAGTAGTCCTGCTCAGCACGTAGAAGGTGCTGCCAATATTGAAGATGCCAATAGCACATATATTCATATTGCAGGTAATGGTGATTTTGGCGCTCCAAGTAATGCTTATACATTAGACTGGAATGGTAATGGCTGGTTCTCCGGTGATGTGTATGTAGGATCTACTTCTGGTCAAAACAAGGATGAAGGTAGTAAGAAACTGGCTACTGAAGAACTTGTTTCCACTAAGGCTAATAAAACTAGTAATATAGTTTTAGACGAACCACTAGTTAAAAATTTAATTTTAGAAGCTGGAACTAGTTATACTTTAGAATCTGCTCTTGAAATAGCAAATTTAGATATTTGGCATTGTGAATGTTGTATGACTAGCAATGGTGTTGAGTATCATGATTTCTGTTTGGGTCGATCATATGTAGATGAGGCTGGTAATGTTTCTACAATTTTCTTAACTAACTTTATTACTTTAACCAACACTACAATTACCAATACTAGTGATTATCAACTTACAATTACACTTTCTAAAGTATTAAGTTATACTAAAACTAATAATTATTTAATTGATCAAGTTGAAGGTGTTCTTGGTGTAGCATCTGGTAAATATTCTCACGCAGAAGGTTACCAAACAACTTCTATTGGTAGTAGTTCTCATGCCGAAGGTAAAGATACCATTAGTTCTGGAAATTTCTCTCATGCTGAAGGAAATAATACTAAAAGTTCTGGAGCTTATTCGCATTCCGAAGGTTATTTAACAACCGCAAGTGGAACGGCTGCTCATGCTGAAGGATATAAAACTACAGCTAGTAATGATGGTTCTCACGCAGAAGGTTATAATACTACAGCCAGTGGCGATGGTTCTCACTCGGAAGGTTGTAATACTACAGCCAGTGGCACTTATTCTCACGCAGAAGGTTATAATACCGCAGCATCTAATTCTTATACTCATTCTGAAGGATATGGATCTAAAGCATTAAGTAGTTATTCTCATGCTGAAGGTTATAATGCTCTTGCTCAAGGATTGGTTGCTCATGCCGAGGGTGTAGGCACTAATGCGGCTTCGAACTATCAA
>JAEIGA010016071.1_pt1 | contig 11393 bp, 15 predicted proteins | sample 9270691 | NCBI WGS metagenome assembly JAEIGA01 (sample SAMN17057246, study PRJNA624740) | gut metagenome | biome: biome; isolation source: fecal sample | host: Bos grunniens | place: China: Xizang | collected 2019
ACTTCTCCCCGGACATAAATCCGGCTCAAAAAATAGTCCTCTGATATCAGGCTTTTAATATACTGATTCACCTGGGATACGGAATATATATTCTTCAACCGAGTTTTCTCCTTAACAATCGATTATGCTAATTTTGCTAAAACTGCATTAACAAACGATGGTGACTGATCTGTTCCATAGCGTTTTGCTAATTCAACGGCCTCATTAATGGCAACACCTGTTGGCACTTCTTCATCATGAAGAATTTCATATACTGCCAAACGGATCACTGTAAGATCCACCTTTGTCATACGACCTGTTTTCCATTTATCAGCAACAGCATCAATCTGCTGATCCAATTCTTCTTTCATATTGCGAACAGCATCTGCTTTATGCTGGATATACTCACGTTCTTCGTCTGTAATACCAACGAGATTATCCAGATATAATTCTTCCTGTTCGTTCATCTCATCTTCCGGATGAAAGTCCATACGGAAAATCAAACGAAAAATGTGTTCTCTTAACTCACGTCTGCTCATAGTTTCCTCCTGCCTGTCTTTATCACTGTAAAAGTGACGCAGAAGCAAGCTCTACGTCACTTATCTTTCACTATTAAATATTCAGGAATTATTCGTCTTCAAGATTAACGCCTGCAATACGAATATTCACGCTTTCAACGTTAAGACCTGTCATTGTTTCAATGGCATTTTTTACACGATCCTGTACATTTGCTGTAACATCCGGAATATTATATCCATATTCAAGATTAATTGCCAAATCTACGATCACATTGCCTTCTTCAACACTGATCTTTACACCTTTGGAAAGGTTTTTCATACCAAGTTTTGCAACCAAACCGTTAGTAATATTGCCATACATGGAAGCAACGCCTTTAACATCTGTTGCAGCCAAACCAGCAATAATAGCAACCACTTCATCTGCAATCTGTACTTCACCGATCATGTGGTCTTCCTGTATTGAATAATTTGTTGTATTTTCATATTCTTTAGCCATAGGTCTTCTACCTCCATTTAATCACGCTCTTATTCTAGTATTATATCAAAATTATGTGTATTTGCAAATAATTATCTTAATTTAATGTCGTAATCACCACATTTTCCATAACAACATCGGTCTTTCTTGCCAGAATATCTTCAATCTGTGCACGTTCGCTATCTGTCAATGTTTCCCGACAAATAACGACATCGCATGAATCCTCCGTAAGGCTGACTACAGAGTTTGGAAAACCTTTTGCCGTCAGTAAATTTTCAGCTGCAATCTCCATTTCCGATCGATTTGTCATCTTCATTAAATCTTCCATTGCAGACTGTTTGAGATCATCGGTTACATTTTCATTGTTAATTACCTCGATGAGGGACTCTTTATTCTGAGAACGAACGGACTCCCGATTCAGTTTCGCCTGCGCACTGAAATTCTGAGCAACTGTTGTACTGGTAAGCACCGCTTCACCCACATTTTCCGGAGCCTGAGTTTCAAACATTTCCATATCTTCTTCGTCTGCCACCTCAATCTCCTGAAGATCGTAATCCGTCAATTCCAAAAGAACATCTTCATCCATACTTTCACTCTCTTCAACATTTGCATTCGACAAAACAGAAGTCTCTACATCCATTCCACCGGTCCGAAAATTCAAATATCCTGCCAATACAATCATTACAGATAGCGCTGCAATAATTACCTGATTTTTCTGAATTCTCCGATTTTTCAAATAAGCCCCTCCCTATTTTGCTTTGAGTTTTACTACTTTTATTTTATGTACGGGAATGTCAAATAGAACCTGAACTGCCTGCGTAATTTCCCGGACAACCTGTTCCTCGCTGCCTCCTTCCGCTGCAACAAGCACCCCCTCTATCTCCGGTTCCATTTCTTTGATTACCCACGGCACATCATTCCCGCTGCTGTCTTTTGTATATAGGGATGCCTCGCTTTTTTGTGTATCTGTACTTTGACGGGTTCCCCCTTGAGAATCCGTTTCCGATACAGAACTGCTTGTTGTTGTAACATCCTTTTCAACAACGTAAGACTTTGAAGCACTTGCTCGAATCATCACTTCCACTTTGCCCACACCATCCACAAGAACCAGAATATTTTTCAACCGTTCCTCCTGATTCTCAATGTACAGGTTTAATAAGGTTTTGTCATCTGTCCCTTTTTCCAATTCCAATGACGTATTTACCGTTTGTTTCTCTTCTTTTGTCGGCCAGACAACCATGCAGCAAAGCATACCGGCCAGGATACATATCACCGCATTTTCTTTCGTCATCTTCCATTTGAATTTCATGCGATAATCTCCAAATTGATAAGTTCTTCTTTTAAACCAAACTGCAACGAGAGATCCTTTTTCCATTCTTTCATTTTTTCCAGCGGAATATACACATTTTCATAATTTTGGTTTTTTTTATCTGCAACAGAAATCGGATCCACTTTGATTTCCTGAACCATACGATCTTTCGATACCAAATCAACGGTTATCCCGTAAATGGTGCCAAAATCTTCGCTTTGGATATTTTCATTTATTTCAATATCACACTTAAAAACTTTCATACCTGACCTTTCAAAATAAGCCTCAATTTCCTCCATTAGAAGCTGTCGATAGCTTTCTGTCCACATGTGGTCCGCCTCCAAAGCCTGTCCCGTCATTTGACTGTCATAGGCTGAAACCTTAAGACTGTTTTTAAAAAAGGCTTGTTCGATCGTACGATCTATATTTAAAAAGTTTGTTATAGGTGAAATCATGACCCATATAAATATCATCCCCATCGTTAGCTTTACATATTTTCCATAGCCCTCATTTGGAATTACCTGACGGATCAATGCCATGAACAATAGATATACAACCATATTTTGTATCCACTCTCGAACCATTTCACTATCCTCCAAACGCGGTTACTGAAGCTGCCGTCATCATTGCCAGCGACAATACAAACAACAGAAAAACACAGCCTTCCACTTTTAACAAAAGCGTTACGCCTTCAGATACACTATGAATACAGTTAACCATACGCCGATCTGCAATAGGCTGTACAACTGCCTGAGCTGCCAAATACATTAAAATCAAGGTCACAAGTTTCAACATCGGTATGACAAAAACAACTGTCAAAACAATAATTCCTGCACTCCCGATACCTTTTTTAATAAGCATTGCCGATCCAAGGACCGTTTTAAAAACGCCGCTCATCGCATCTCCCACGCCGGGAATTGCCGATGTCAAACGTGCAGTCCATCCATTTTTCATCGTATCATATGCGGGAAGAACTATACTTTGAATCCATTGGATTCCCAGTACAAATGCAACAACTGTTTTTATCGTCCACTCACTTGCAAGTTTTAGAAGGGCAGTAAATTTTGAAAGCAAATCCTCTTTGGATAATTGATTGATAATCGATAACAGTACATAAATATGGATCAGCGCAATGATTCCTTTCGATACTATCCACTCCACTAAAGTAATTCCGCCAACCATAGCCTGCTGATACCATATTCCTGTTTGTATATTTCCGGTGAGCGTTGTGGCCAGACAAAATAAAGGAACAAGCGCAGACATAAATCGGATCATATTTTCCATCGCAGTTGAAGAAATATCAACGGCTGAAGTAAAAGATGAAATAAGTAATACAAACACCAGCATATAGGTCAGATAAAATCCGGTTTCTGAAACATAACTTTTTGTAAACGCTGTTGAAAAGTTGTTAAAAATCGCACTGATCAGCAAAATCCCGATCAGTTGAAACATCCATATTTTATTTGAACATATTTCTGAAAACAAAAGATCTATGACGTATTCTTTTAATGTTTCTCCGAGTCCATCCCATTTTCCTTCAACCAACTGATGAACAATTTCAGAAAATGTAATTCCCGTTTCCGATGGTAAAATCTCATCCATCACTTTCTGAACATCGCCTTGTTCCAACACCTCTTCAACTTCCATAGCATTCACATCGCATCTGCAAATACCAATACACCAAACGGCTAAGAAAAGAACGAAAAACTTACACATTCCCTATAAAATCCTGAATCGTTGTCAATAAAGTGGTTAATATGGGCATACTCATCACTATAATACTTAATTTTCCAAACATTTCGATCTGACTTCCAACACCAGTATACCCCGCATCTTTACATAAATTGGATGCAATTTCACTAATATAAGCAATACCGACAACCTTTAAAACAACCTGTATATACGCACTATTGACCGATAATAAATCCTGAACACTTTTTAATCCTTCAAATATCACCTGCAATTTACTTAACGAACATCCAAAAACAATCATGCACGCCGCCAGAACAATAAGCACAGCATATTCCGAACGAACCGTTTTTAACATGATTGCTAAGAACACAGCAATCAACCCAATACATGCGACACGAATCATTCTTCTCTCCTTATAACGCAAACATTTGCTCTACCGTCTGAAACAGTTCATAGATATAGGGGATGATCCACATTAAAACAAGAATCAAACCTGCAAGACTCATTAAAAAAGCCTGCTCGTCCCGTCCCGAATGTTTCAGCACCTGAGTCAATATTGAAATTAATATCCCCACAGCCGCTATTTTATAAATCATATGTATAGACATTTATACCGCCTCTCTAGATTAACAAAACAATTAAAAATCCACTTACCGTAAGCGAAAGCACCCGGGTAAGTCTTTCCTTTTCCGGGAGTTTTTCTTCAAGTTTCTCTATTTGCTGACAAATCCCAAGGATACAGGCATCCATTCCACGGCTCTGCATTTTCAAATCCTGAACACCCCAAAAAGAACCCATTTGCAAAAAAAGCACTTGATCCTCTTTATCAAATGCTTTGTCCATTTCACAAATCTTTTGCTGCCATATATCTTGTGCACTTACACCGTTCTGTTCCTTTAATGATTCACCAAATTGACGATAAAGTTCTGCTGCCGGTTCATGAACCTGTTCCGAAATCATTTCGCATAAACGTGCCAGCGGCAAACGATAGGTATCCCCAAATCCTTTAAACAAAATCAGGCTGTGCTGCATTTCTTTTAAAACAAGCAATCTCTGCTTATCTATTCGAACATGTTCAAATCCCCAACACAAACAGCCGAATATAATCCAACACGAACCTATGATTTTCATCCACCACATATCACATCGCCCTCACGATTTAAAATCTTTCGAATCCTCCGGGGACTGTTCCAATCATTCAAAAGAATATATCGTTCAAAAGTCCCTGTCGGATCGAACCACTCATTTCCATGCATGGTCGTTAAAACACTGCAGCCGCTATGCGCTGCATAACGTACAGCTTCCATATCTGCATTGGATCCAAGTTCATCGAAAGCAACAATCTTTGGTCCCATCGCTCGCACCACCATTTTTACACCGAGTGCTTTGGGGCAATGATCCATAACATCCGTGCGCATCCCCACATCATTTTGAGGAATGCCTTGAAAACATGCAGCCACTTCGGATCGTTCATCAATCAAACTGACACTTTGTCCCGGAAATTGTCCCAGTCCATCCGAAAACAAACGAACCAGATCTCTTAATAATGTTGTCTTGCCAGCTCCGGGTGGGGATATGATCACCGTATGACACGGTCTGTTTCCATTCCACAGATACGAAAAAATATGTTCTCCACAGCCTCTAATGTTATGAGCCACACGTAAATTCAATGATGTGACATAGGACAAACTTCGAATTTCATCATTTTCCATGACAACTTGCCCCGATACCCCCACACGATGCCCGCCGCGAATGGTTATATATCCCTGCCGAATCTCATCTTCATAGGCATATAAAGAGTATTGACAGATATAGGCAAGACTTTCCTGAATCTCCTGCATAGAAACCAGGTAAGGCATACTGCTTTTTGTTATAAACCCTTTTTTCTGATCGAGCACCTTTTCTTCTCTGCCAAACTGTACAACCAATGGCTGATTACATCGCATACGGACTTCCTGGATATTTTTCCAATCCACATCAATCTTATCCAGACAAGATCTTAAATTTAAAGAAAAAATACGATCCATAATATCATCACCTGTCACTAATCTATGCCGTGAATTTTAAAAATATGTATAAAATAAGAGTTCTTAGGTTTCCCTAAGAACTCTCGATTATTCACTCAGTACCATATGAACATCCCCTGCATCACAGCTGATACTCCATGTTGCATCTTTTTGATTCGAAATATATTTTTTAAATTCCAGTCCGGAATAATCCGTCTCATTGATCTTCAGTGTTCCGACTTCCACATCAATGTCATAATTGTATGCATCAACATTTTTTCCATCAATCTGAACCTCGACTTTACCGGCATCCACATCAATAGAACCGCCATCAGCTGACTGACCCTGATAAAAGATGCTTCCTGCATCACAGTCAAATTCTAGCCAGTCCGCATGCATCTTTTGAACAGAGACATCCCCTGCATCCACATCTGCATAGATTTTTCGGACATTGATCGCTGTCTGAATGGAACACTCTGCAGCGTCAATATCCAACAGTATGGATGCAAACGAATAGGTTTCCGGAAGATATAACGTTGCAGATGGTATATGCAAGCCTGACCACAAGGAATGCTTCTGACCGCTTACTTTCATATAATCATCCTTCATTACAAGTTTAAAATTACGTTCATCCTTTGAATCATCAACTTCAAGATAAGGCTGATTCTGATCCGTGGACTTAATCGTAAGCCTTCCAAAGTCCAGATCAATACGTAATTCGCTGTATGTGTATGCCTGCGTACCGGAATATTCTTTTTTATTTTTATCTGTAAGATTCACTGAATGATGATCATCATCCCACCACTGATCAAAACGAAATAATCCATGGGATGCCATCCCCGATAAATCTTTATAAGATAATCCCATTCCAAAAGCACTGAGGCATAAAATACTGCCTAAAACACCTAAAATAATCGCAATAATTATCCAGATTTTTGTCCCTTTTTTCATGGCTCAACACCTCCGTTCCGATGAAAAACAGCTTTGATAAAAGCTTTGATCTGACGTACACCCCAAGGAATCCATCGTTTAAAAATAAGTCCCGTTAATAAAGCCGATAAAATCCCTACAGCCATTAAGAGCATCGCAATTCCCATCATAAAGATGCCTTTTGGAAGAATCACAAACACTTGCAATATTCCTAAGATAAATAATACAATGCCGCCGATCAGACAGCTAATGGCTGTTGCTGCCACACCCAGGATCACACTGAGAACGAGGCCGACAATTCCAACCAAAAGACCAATAATGCCGCTGCCAATTCCAAGAATAATTGGAAGACCAATCACACAAAGACCAATAATCAGCAACAGTTTTCCCCAATGATCGCTTTTTGATTCCTCTTTTGTACCGGCAAAATCTGTTTTTTTCTCAAAAGCATCGTCATCTTTTTCTGAAGTTCCATAAACATTAGGAACTCTTGAACCATCTTCCACACGGAAGTTGTAAACTCCAGATTCATTCGTTTCTAAAGATTCCTCCCCGTCACTATGTAGAGTAGAACGAATGGACATTGCAATCTTTTCAGGGCTCTCTAACATACCATCTACCAAATCATGGTCAGAAATCCCTGCTTCATCCAGATAATCTCGATAATAATTTAAAAGATCATTTCGTTCTTGTGTATCCAGATCCTGAATCAAAAAATCTAATTGTTTTATAAATTCACTTCGGGTCATTCGTCCATTCCTCCCTTCTCAAATAATTTATTAATCTTTGAAGCGTAAGCAATCCATTCACTTCGATATAAATTCAACTGAGCCATCCCTGCTGCCGTAATTCGATAATATCTTCGATTACGTCCACCGAACTGAATATCATAAGTCTCCAAACACTGATCTTTTTGCAAACGCCTAAGCACCGGATATAATGTGGATTCTGAAACATCCAGAACCTGTCGAACATCCTGTGTAATCTTATATCCATAGGTACCATTTTTCTCTTTCGATACAACCGACAATACAATCGCATCCAATAATGCCGCTCCCGTATTAAAGACCATGATTTCACTCCTTTCTCTATATACACCATATATAATACTATTTTTATAATCATATTATATGATATATAATATTGTTCGTCAACAAATATAATTTAAATAATTTCTCAATAAACATTTTCCCAAAGAACAAAATATATTTCCTTAGCGAAGTGTTTTTTAGTATACAAAAAAGGCGACAATTTCTTGTCGCCTGTTCTTCGTTCTTATTCATCAGTGTGCTCGCCATTCCAGATCGCCGTTCTCCAATCCCATAATCAGCGCTTCGGCTGTCGCAATATTCGTTGCAATAGGAATACAATACGCATCACACAAATTCATGATTCCATAGATGTCCGGTTTTTCAGTTGCTGCCATCAATGGATTATAAAAGAAAATCACCATATCCATACGGTTATCTTCAATCATCTCCATAAACTGGCGATCTCCGCCAACACTTCCCGGAAGAAACTTATTCACTTTTAACCCCGTCGTCTCTTCAATTCGACGTCCGGTAACACCTGTTGCAAACAAGGTATGTTTACTTAAAATACGTTTATACGCAATACAAAAGTTCTCGATTAGCTCTTTTTTATTATTATGCGAAATAAATCCGACATTCATGCCTTGTCGCAGCTCCTTTCTGAATCTTCCCGGCCCCATCGCAAATTACCTACTTAATATATTACTTTATTCAAGATATTTTTGTCAATATGCCACAAAAAAACAATTTATTTTTTTCATTTTACAATCAATTTTTGTGAATTTTACAAACTTTTCGATCATATGTCCACAGACCGTTTACTTCTTCTTCAATATCCGAAACTTGTGTATAAACCGCTGCACAAAGGCCTTTTTCAATCAATGGTTCTACAGAAGATTCCATCATCGTCCAGAATGCTTTGTTTAATTCTTCCGGATTGGTATATGTTTTGTAACCGTAAACTTCATCTACAGCACTGTGTCCTTCGACATGACATGCATAGCCGCCATATTCGGATAAAACAAAAGCACGTTTACCATCCGGATGTACATCCAGCTTTCTAAAATATTTATGTTCGCTGACAAAATCGCCGCATCCCATATCAAACCATCCACTGGCCGAATCAATGAAACGACTGTCATCCAATGATCGAATCTCATCGGTCACACGCTGTGTATCAAACTGCCCCCATCCTTCATTAAACGGAACCCAACATCCGACGGAAGGTGAATTGTATAAAAGTTTTACTGTTTCAGCACATTCTGAAAGCCATGCCTCACGAACTTTTTTATTCATTCGTCCTGTAACCCATGGGATATCTTTCGGAAGTTTCTGTACGAACGGCAAACCTGTCGGAAGGTAAGTAACAAGTAATGGTGATGGCACATCTCCGCCATTAACCATGTCCTGCCATACAATCATTCCAAGACGGTCACAATGATAATACCATCTCAGACTTTCCACTTTCGCATGTTTGCGAAGCATGTTAAACCCAAGATCTTTCATAGACTGAATATCAAAGATCAACGCCTCATCACATGGCGGCGTATAAAGTCCGTCCGGCCAATATCCCTGATCCAACAAACCGTTCTGGAAACAAAATTTGTGATTAAGGCAGGTTCTTAAAATCCCTTTCTCATCTCTTTCCAAAGTCCAGTTACGCATTGCAAAATAACTTTCAACATAGTCTTCATCAGCCCATAGTTTTATGGTATATAAAAATGGCTGTTCCGGACACCACAGTTTTGCCTCATTGATATGTAAAACAGCAGCCGTATCCAATCCATCATAAACTGCAACGCATGTTTCGCCATCATACACTTCCATACGGCAATGTTTGATCGGATACGTCATTTCCAGTTCGATTTTGATTTCAGATGTATCAATATTCGGCGTCATTCTCAGTGCTGAAATATGATTGATTTCAACCCATTCCATCCACACAGTCTGCCAAATACCGCTCTGTGCTGTATAATACATACCGCCGCGTTTTAATTTTTGTTTGCCTTTACTGGAAGGTCCCTGATCACTGTCATCAGCTGCCATCAGATAAATGTGATTTTCGCCTTCCACTAATGCATCCGTAATATCCCATTCGAATGGTAAATATCCGCCCCGATGACTGCCCACATGCTTTCCGTTCACGTACCCGTGACATCGTTCATCAACAGCACCAAAGTGAAGAATACATCGTTTAGTATCGCCAATATTTTCCACATTTAAACAGCGATGATACCATAAAATTTCACCCGGTTTTAACTGACGATTCACACCGGATAAAGGGGCTTCCGGAGAAAACGGAACAAGGATTTTTCCATCCCACTGACTTGGCGGAACTGCCTTTTTCATGTCTTTTCCATCAATAAACGCATAATCCCAAAAACCATTCAGACAAGCCCATTCCGGACGTACCATCTGTGGTCTTGGATATTCTTCATGGACATGTTCGACATCCAGCGTTTCTCCCCATGTTGTATATAAAGTCTTTGGTTCCGAATGTTTTTTTCCTAATTGTATACTTTGAATTGCTTCTTTAATATTCATTCGCTTCGTCTCCCATCGCGGTTTTTGCCGTATTAACCAAATACATCATGGCAATCTCCGGATAATCTCCAACAGCTGTCTCCCCTGTAAGCATTACCGAAGAGGCACCGTCCAAAACAGCATTATAAATGTCCGAAACTTCAGCTCGGGTAGGAACTTGCCTATGTTCCATTGAATCAAGCATTTGAGTCACTACCATGAATGGTTTTTTTGCAGTTCTGCAAATTCGTGAAATCTTCTTCTGTACACGAGGAAGTTCCCATAACGGCATTGAATTTCCAAGATCTCCACGCGCAATAACCATCTCATCTGCCAATTCCATAAACGATTCGATTGCCAAAACACCCTGCATATTTTCAATCTTTGCAAAAACTGCAATATCATCTGCATCAGCCGCTTTTAACGTTTCTTTTAAACAGATAAGATCTTCAGCATTTCGAACAAAAGGCAACATGACACCCGTCACACCATACTGTTTGGCCACTTTTATATTCTCAAGATCCTTCTCAGTCAATGTTGGTGTATGAATAACTTTACCGATAACCGCAATGCTTTTTCTCGGTTTCAGAATGCCTCCTCGAAGCACTATGGCTTCGATACAATTCGCTTTACATTCCAAGAGTTCTACTTCTATCTTTCCGTCATCCAGCAAAAGATGCATTCCTTTTTCACATTGACTATATAAAATTTCGGGCAACGGAATATTCTGCGCATCAAAACAAATATTCTCACCCTGGTTAAGAAGAATCTCACCCTCAAATGTCCCGATTCGGAGCTCTGGTCCCTGAAGATCCACCAGAATTTTCGTCTTCTTGCCCATCATTTCTGCAGCTTTTCTTGCTGCTGTCAACCAATGTCTATGATCCTCAAGCATTCCATGGGACAGATTCAGACGAATTCCTGTCATCC
>JAEIGA010016072.1_pt1 | contig 11393 bp, 6 predicted proteins | sample 9270691 | NCBI WGS metagenome assembly JAEIGA01 (sample SAMN17057246, study PRJNA624740) | gut metagenome | biome: biome; isolation source: fecal sample | host: Bos grunniens | place: China: Xizang | collected 2019
CGATATAGATCGGCAGAAATCTGTCCAGAAATTTTCTGCCGTCATTTTTCAGTCTGTAGGCGCTTCGGTCATATAAGATACTGGAATCAAAAACGATGGCGCCGGTCTGCTGATCGATATCGATGGTGATATCCTGTTTGCCGAACTCCGCGTTCAGGGCTTCGATGATCTCCTGCTTGATACCAATGATCCGGTCGATCTCCCCCTGCTTTGCCTCCAGCTCCGCTTTCAGCTTCAGGAACTCTTCGTTCTGTTTTTCCAGCAGTTCCTGGCGGGCCAGAAGCTCCTCGTTCTGTTCTGCCAGCCGGGCCCTGTACTGATTCAGGGAGACAATGGAAATGGCAACGATCAGGATAAAAACCATCAAAAGCGAAGCCATCATATCAGAATAGCTCTGCCAGTAATTGGTCTGGGCCGGCTCCCCTCGCCGGGTCTTTCTCACGCTTCGTATTGCTTTCATCGTTTAAACCGCCTCACAAGCCGGCTGAAAAATGAACGGCTTCGCTCTTCTTCAAGCGCTATCAGCCGCTGCTGGAACAGTTCCTGTCTTTCCATAAAAGCATCCATTCTGGTGGCCAGCTGCTGCATGGGATCCTCTTTTTCATTCTGGTTCCCGGACAAAAATCCCGGTCTTGAAATCGTATTTAAAAGTTCCTTGTTTTCCGGCTGAAGCCTGGATGCAGTCATCGTTGTCAATGCAACCAGACGTTTCTGCTCCTCAAGCAGCGCATCGAGACTTGCCTTGACCAGGCTGCTTGTTTCCACCTGAAATTCATTCTGAGCCTGGTTCAGCTGTTCAAGCCGGTCCGTGTAGCTTTTCTGCACGGCCAGCATACTTTCCGTATAACCGATCAGCAGGTCCTTGATATCATGGATCTGCATCGGATCCTGCTCACGGCCTGCCAGCACAGCTGCTGCATCTGAGAAGGTCTGCAGCTTCCCGCTAAGTTCGCTCTGACTTTCCTGCAGCCTGCTGCAGGTCTCGCCAAGGATCTTTTCATGGCCGGACAGGGTGGTCAGGGTCTGCTCCTGTCTGGACAGGCTTTCTCCGATCGCTGCCCCGTAGTTCTTCATCTGTTCATTGATCGCCACTGATTTTTCGGTGGCCGTTTCCAGGTTGCCTACATAGGACTCCAGACTGCCGATGATCTTATCAGCCTTCTGATTGATGGTGGATGTGCTTCTTCCTGTTTTCGCGATTTCCTTAAGCAAAACCCGCAGGTCTGCTGTCATTTCCTCCTGGGCCTTGCTTAATCTGTCCACACTCTCACCCAGGATATCCACATGGCCGTCCAGAGACCCGCTCATGCGGTCAACAAAAGCGCGGACGATGCCATCCAGTGCCTTTGCCTGTTCCTTCTGGAACTCCAGCATCATATTGCTTAAGGAGTGGTTGATCCGGTCAAATTCCGGCATCAGTTCTTTGGAGATGCTGCTTCCAAGATTGCGGCCCAGATCCTGACCGACATGCTGTTCGATCTGAGAAAGTGCAATATTCTGCTCGATCAGGCTTTCATACATGTCCTCCGAACGGTTTTTGGCCGCTACCGGCGTCAGCGCCGTATCAAAGGCATCATAGAAACGGTTCAGACTCATGCGGAGATCTGTTAACTCACTGCGGAAAACGATATTGAAAACGATCGATAAGCTGACGCCGTAGATGGATGTATAAAAGGCTACATTGAGTCCTGCAACAAGCGCCTGCACAGAGGAGACCATCTGGTCGGAATTGGAAAAATCAAATCTGTTCAGACCGACCACAAGGCCGATAAATGTACCCAGGATACCCAGTGCTGTCAGAATACCCGGCATCTGCGAACAGATGCCAGCGTGACAGTTCTCCAGAATCTCATCTTCATTGATATAGTCAGGAGCATTGCAGCCTTCGTCTCCGGAGGCTGTCCAGTCATTTAAAAGCCTTCGCCAGTCTTCGTTAACGGTCACATCCGAAAAAACGATGTTCCGCATTTTCGCGATATAGCTTAGATTGCGGGCCTTCAGCTGACCGGCATCCGATTTCCGGTTATCCTCAAAAATCTCCTGGGTAAAGGCTTCATAGGTCTTTCCGTCCAGAATGGTTTCCGTCGCCCCGGCAAGATCGCTGCCCGTTTTCCTCATCCTTTGAATAGCGATGACATAAACGACCCCCAAAAGCACCAGCATTGCGATCAGAAAGATCACATTGATCATCATATCCCCGTTTTGAAACCCGCCCTGCATCGCCGTAAAAATGATCAGAACAGCGCAGGCAAGGGGCAGCAGCGCTGCCCGGAGCATTGCATTCATAAACAGCCTCCCTGTGTATCTTTTCATACATAATATGCATATGTGTCGTTATCTCATTATAGCATAACCAGGATTTTTTTCCATCTTCATCAACTATTATAGGGCCTTATATTATTTATCCCCGTTTTCAGGATTTTTCTTCATCAAATGATTAACAAATTTCTTGAAATCAGCCCATATCATCCTGAAAACATCCCACACATAAACGATCGTAATCAGACTAATTACGACAATGCCACACAGGCAGGCCCTATACACACCGTGAAGCACGGGAAAATGGTCAAAGAAACCTTTACAGTCTGCAAACGCCGAGAAAATACCGAGCAAAGCAAACATGGCCAGGATAGCCTGCATCCTGTAGTCACGCTGTTTTTCTGCTTCCTCTGCCCTTTCCCGAAGCAGAACTTCAAGCGCGTTCATGCCGGCAGTCACACTTTCCACGTCCTCCTTTATCCGGAGCCTTTTTTTCAGGTAGATATAATAGTCGCTCTGATGATGGATATGACTGACGGATGTCGCCATACTTTTCGTCAGGAACAGACTGATCTCCCCTAAAAGCTTCGTGATCGGCTCAACAGATGGCAGTTCTCCCTTATCACCTGCTTTCAATATAGCCGGGATGTCCATCTGGATCTTCTGGGCGTAGATCAGCAGTGAAAAGGACTGATAAAGGGATTTCAGATATAAAGAGAAATAATCCGTTCTGACCTTCTGATATATCGTGTTTGAAAATGTTTCTTCATTTTCAGGCCTTACAAGGGCTGAATAGGCCGCCCCTTCCTGGGAAGCATACCAGAAGGCATTTTCAAAAGGCTGACGGATCTGCTGATCGATCTCAGGGCTGTAGAGATAGGAAGTCATATAACCATTGGCGAGCCGGAAGGTAAATGCGCGCATCTCTCCAGCATCCTCCGCTGCATCGTCAGCAGCTTCAAGCAGGCAGTAACTGAAAAGCAGGGGTTTATCCGGAACCGGCGCCGGATCTGGCTCAAGCATTTTTTTCAGCTGATCCTTCTCCATTTCCGGCAGGGCTTTTTTCTCATTCTTCAGGTTTGCAGCTGCTCCCATCCCCTGGATCACCAGGCTGGCATATGCGGATTGCCGCTGGGCAAAAAAGCGGATCTGACGCCCACCCCCTGTGTCTTCCAGAAAAGAGATCTGATCCCGCAGCCATCTGCCCAGCAGGATCGGGGTCATATAGCGTTTATACTCATTCTTCCCGCCAATGACGATTCCGTAATCCGGCGCGCTTTTACATTCCTCCCAGAAACAGACCTTTCCCGATGCGCGGTTCAGCTCTTTGATCCGATTCTGGAAAAGCAGCAGCTGGTCACTGTTCATCTTTCCGGATGGGATTTCGATCTCGTACCATAAAAGGCCCAGATTGTTTTTATACAGGCTCAGCCCCATATTGGTCACTGAAACCTTTACCACAGGCGTAAGCTGCTGATCATTTTTAGTAAAGGGCTGTTCAAAATACTGCATATTCAGTATCTTTTCCCCTCTGCCGCCAAGGATACCGCTTTGCCAGTACAGCCAGGAAACGCCGCCCTTTTTGTTTGGGACCGCATCTGAATCGGCTTCAAAAAGGAATTCTTCACGTATATAGTCGAAAAGGTCGCTTTCTGAAGCATCCGTATTCGTCCGGTGCTCGATCCACAGCCGCTGCGGCACCTCATCCCTTTTTTCCCTGTCTTCTTTATTTCTGACCTGCAGCATCGTTTTCTGCGCTTTCACACGCCTGACCGCCTCGTCAAAAGACCCTTCAAAACAAAATGGCAGGACATATCTGAGATCCAGTGTTTTTATCTGTCTATGCTTTTCCATTATCATCACCTGAAAATCTATCCTCAGTCACGGGTCTGAGCGCCGAATCGTAATCGATCGGATCATCAAACTTTTTAAAATAAACATCGCTTTGGGCAAAAGCCTTTTCCTGCTGTTTCTCATCCAGAAGGTATGCCCGCATCGTCACCAGATCCAGCATATCGTGTCTGGAAGGATCGTAATCCCTGATCTCATTAAACGGCTCCGGAAAAAGGGCCGACTCAACAAGGCATGGATGCAGCTTCTCAAGAAGGCCTTTATGGGCGCCATACTGTCTGAACAGCCATTCATGCTGCTCCTTCGATGCGCACACAAATCCCAGAGACCGCAGATAAGCGTTCCATCTGCGGTGTTCGGTCCATGTCAGCAGATTCCTTTCTTCATCCGTCATCAGCTCGCCTGAAGCGCCAATACCAAACATTTTATATGGCGCGTGCAGGGTCCTGGCGATATCGGACCAGTAGCTGTATTCGTCTTTGCTCTCTTCCCTGCAGTTTTCACGGGTGTACATCCGGTGTATAGTCCTGGCGCTTTCTGCCTGCCTGGTCATAAAAACGTTCTGACAGCTGCAGCGGATGCCGGCCATTCCAAAGGGACACATCGCCGGCGTTCGCTCATCATCCGTATTATACTGTCTGACAGCCTCAGCCAGCCGGTCATCATATAAGGCCGGTGCGATCACGACCTTCCGTCCCGGTCTCTTTCCTCTGGTATTTCTTCTGGACAGCAATATGCGCAGCTGCTCCGCTGTCCTGATGTTTTTCTCATCCGATCCTGTGGAAATCACGTAGTAATCTGTCTTTTCAAGCACATCTTTCGGGTAGGACATGATCTCATCAACTGCCTCCACCTGATCGAACGAAAGCGAAGCATACGGGGGATTATATCTGTCATCCTCAGGTGACTCACACAGCTTAAGGACAGGCGACCAGGCCCTGCAGCTCTCGATCAGTTCCGGGCAGGTCATGTTCAGATGCTTCTCTACTTCCCTGGCCTTTTCTGAAACCAGCCGCAGACGCAGACTGACATTTGGTATCTGGCCGGCCCAGAAGACTGTCTTATATACTTCCTCGGCAAGACTGCCGGATCCGATGATTGAAACACTCAGCGATCTGGGCCTGCTATCCGATACCCTTTGAAAGGGCAGAAACAGCGGGACATCTTCGATCAGGTTCAGGGCGGCGTTCGCATCATCACGGATACACCTGACAAGGATCCTTTCATCCATCTGCGGATAACGTTCCCTGATACGGCTGATCAGACTGTTTTCCACTGCATCCTTGACAAATATATAGGCACGGACTTTCTCCTTTCCGCTCTCCCCCGGGTCCGGCCAAAGTCCGCCCCTTTCCTTTGAAGCTGCAGTTTCCATCAGTTTTGCGAAGATACTGACATTCTGCGAGGCTTTAAGGTCCATCAGCAGATAGCAGATCGTTTTCGTCCTTTTAAGTCTCAAATGCATCAGATCCTTTTTGATGCAGATCGCCCCGATCGCCTTTGCACGTTCAAAAAGCTCCGCGCTCATCTCTGCCTCTTCATCAAGATAAGCATCGGTAAACACCAGAAGCGGTCTGAACAGGGGGCGTCTGTCAAGGTCCATCAGCTTCTGATCATCATTCAGTCTGAAGATATCCTCAGCCAGCAGGATGGCGTGCTCGTTCATTTCAGAAAAAATGTATTTGGGCCTGAATGGGTAGAGTGCCAGCCTGAGCGTGGGGAAAACACCGGTAAGGATCTCCAGCAGTAAGGCTCCGCCGGCGATCGGCGCGCAGACGTTCAGTACAGAGACGACCGCACCGTAGACCACCGCCCACAGAGCGTGCCCGTCAGCCTCCAAAATCGCTTTTCCTGTCACCGTATACTCTGTATAGCCCTCATCCATGCTGAAGGTCTGCAGGGTATGAAGAAAACTGTCTGACAATCTTTCAAACAGATTCAGGTCATATAAACTGTCTGCAGGCAGACTGTTATAACTGACATAGAATCTCAGAAGAAAAATGGCTGCAAAAAGATAGCTGATAATGGCCATCTTCTTATTCAGATGAGACCGTTTCAAGACGATCAGCACCGGGACCACCATGACGGCGGCCACCGCGGCCAGACTTAAAAGAAATGATATTACACTGCTCATATATGAATAGTACCTCGTTATATATCCATTTCAGACAGACTTCAATGTTTCACAGTCTCGCCAGCATGGCGCGAATGTGCAGAATGGTTTTCTCATTGGCCTTAAGATCTCCGCACAGCACCGGAAGCACCTTTGCGGCCATTATCCCTGCCTGGTCTGCATCGCCGGCCTTGATCTTCAGTTCTATAAGCCGCGCCATGCACTCTCCCATCCGCGGGCTGCTGTTGTCATTTTCAATGATCTGATCACACATCCGCTGCTGATGTCCGGCAGCTGCCTTTATATTGCCGACCCGTTCAAGACCATTGACCAGGATCTCTGCAGCCGCATAAGTCCTGTCATGTTCCGGTCCACGCCTGGTCAGGCATGTGTTCAGGTATCTTTCGGCACAGGTTATGGCTCTTGTTTTATTCACCGCAGATTTTAATACCGTATCGCTTTCAAAAAGTCCCCGGCAATAGTCCAGCATCAGATCCAGGGTCCGTTCATCCCCGTTCCCGTACTCGTCTTCATAAACATCCAGAAGTCTTTTATGGAAAAGGAGCGTCTTTTCTGCAGGCCGAATCTTTTTCAGAACTTCGGCCATGTTTCCGGCCGCTTTCCGGGCCAGGATGTCAGACATACCATATTTCATATAACTGACATCAAAAGCTTCTTTGGCATAATCAAAAGCTTCTGTATGCCGGCCGTCAGAACAAAGATCGGTGACATACCTGTTCAGACAGTCGATCGTCTCTTTTGAATCCCGCCCCAGCAGCTTTTCCGACACCAGGCAAAGTTCCTTCTCGATCCTGAGCAGCTCAGGCATCTTATTCCAGGTAAACTGCGCATTGATCACATTACGCATATTTTTCAGTGCCAGCAGCCGGCCCTTATGAAAGCGGCCCAGGGACCGGGTCCTCAGTTCAAGGACATATCCAAGCAGGATCATGGCTTTATCATACTGTTTCATGTAGTAGAGGGCAACGCCTGCGTCATTGATCGAAGCAATCGTGGGAAGATCGTCCGCTCCGAATTTCATTTTCATCAGACGATACTTTTCCTTCGACGCTTCGTACATCTGTCCATATTCCTCAAACACAAACAGTTCATTGATATAGTCATTCAGACGCATGAGCGTTTCGTCAGCAGTCTCGCCATACCGTTCCTTGCTTTTAAGCCACAAGCGCTTTTTTTCTTCTGTCATCACTTGGCCCTCCTGCCTGAAGCGCAGCTAGTCTTCAGCGTCCAGAAAAGGTATCGGCACTTCACCCAGCAAGGCTTTCCTGCAATATTCATCAGCAGTAAATATTTTGTACGCCTGCTTCGGGTTTACGGTGACCGGCACAGATTCAAAGCCTTTAAACATTTCATAGTCATCGATATCCGCGATCTCATTGATGATCGGATACTGTCTGGCATGCATGATGAGGGCTTCGCCTTTCCTTTTATCGAGCCGCTGCAGTTCAGAAACGGAGATCAGGCTCCGCTTCTGTCCATTGGGCATGACAAGACTGCCGCACAGTTCACTGATCTCCTTCAGAAGATCCAGTTCTCTGGACGTCAGAAATACCCAGTTGTCACAGTTGCCCTTGATAGTATCCGCATCCTCTCCATACCGTCCTTTGAGCTGATGCATGCTTTGAGCGACCAGGAAATACCGCATATTGCGGCTTCTTGCTGCCGAGATCATCGATGGCATATCCGGTATCCTCGGCAGATTGCAGAACTCATCCAGCACGAAATTTACACGGACAGGCAGCTGACCGTCTGCTTCCTTCTGGGCTTCACCGATCAGCACCTCATAGACCTGTTTTACAAATGTTGTGACCAGAAAATGCAGGGTCGTCTTTTCATCAGGACAGATAATATAGATCGCTGTTTTCTCTTTCCCTATCGATGAAATATCTATGGTGTTCCCGGAGAGCAGGCGGGCCAGATCCCTTTGGGTATTGAAAACGCTGATCATGCCGAACAATACCGCGTAAATACTCTGCCGGGTTTTTTCAGGTGCCGTGAAGACATTTTTATAATTCATACCGGAGACTGAGTATGCACTCATTTCACTCGCCAAGGTTTTCAGCGCTTCCTCCTGATCCGCCGCACACAGTCTGGCCAGGCTGCTGACATTGGCTTCTTCCGGCTTAGCACATTCCATCAAAAGCATCAGGTTGGCCATTGCCAGCGATGCAGCCATCTCGGGCCAGAAAGCATCATTTGTGTGCTCTCGCTGCGACGCCGCAAGCACCTGGACAAAATCATTCAGCATGGATGCTGCCTTTTCCTTGCTTCCGGAATGGTACAGCATATACGGAATATGCAAGGGGTTCCACATGTCGCCGGTCCCGATGTCCCGAAGATTCAGGACGACCGTATGATAGCCGCAGGCCTTTGCCAGCCCTGAGCTCTGTTTATATAATTCTCCCTTGGGGTCCGTTGCCACAAAGGATTCACCTGCCTTGATAAATATGTTGATCATCGGCATGCAAAACAGCCTGGTCTTTTTAGAGCCTGTCGCCCCAAAGATCAGTGAATGGGAATCCGCATTGTCGACATAAGCCTCCTCCCCGTCAGACATGATGGGAAGGCCAGCCGCATCATAATGCTCATCCCAGAGGTTGATATAATCACCGGAAGCCTTGATCTCCTCCACTGTCGCCCATCTGGTTTCCTGATTCGTCTGTACATATCTTTTATAACGGTAATTCTTCATGGCTTCCCCTTATCTCAAATCCTTTATAAAACCGATCTTCCTGCTGTCAGTCATCTTTTTTATGGTCCTTCTGATGTAGGGACTGCCAGATGAAAAGTCCTTCAGGTCATCCTCTGTCAGTACCATCGACGAACGCGGTTTGCCTGAATACATCTCATAAACGATATCACTGCACAGAAGCCGCATGGTATAAAGGGAATCAAAATACCGGTTCTCTTTGAGTACATCAACCGATGCTGCCAGCAGCGCCGCCGCACCTTCAGACAGCCTGAAGTGGTATTTACCGATCATAGCTTCCAGCTCTGCCACATAGGTTTCGGTGGATGGCATGTTAAGCTCGATCCTCTGGATCCGTAAAAACATGGAAACCACAGATTCCATGGCCATCACTTTTTCATCCTCTCCGGAGGATACAGACAGGATGATCAGCCAGTCCCCGGTATTTTCGGCCAGATAGTCAAGGAAATTGATAAAATGCTGTTCTTCCTGATGTCCCAGCCAGGCATCGATCCTGATATGGACGATGCCTTTATAAATGCTTCGGAATCCTGCACTGGTAATCACTTCATCCATCAGTCTTCTGATCTCGTTAAAGTCTTCCTCCGGGCAGCAGTAATTCAGCATGAATTCAAAATAGCGGACGTCACCGTAAAAATCCATGATATTGCTTCTGAAGGCCAGATAACCGGACAGGTTTTCCACCAGACGGGAGACCATGCTGGCGCTTTTTGCCGTTACAAAAAGGTCCGGCAGGATGATCGGGGCATTGGCCGGATATTTTTCCATGTTGGCAGAGAGATTTTCCCATTTGCCAATGAGTTCCTTCAGACCTTTTGCCTCGTCAAGATTCATCAGATTTTCATAATACTTGTTCATCCGCGTATTTCCTTCCTACTTGTATTTTCTGAACTTTGTAAACTTAAATTCAGTGATCCTTTTTCCGTCCTGAATGACAGAATCTCTTTCTGAACATGCAGCCAGGACAACGATGCCTTCCTCCAGAAGACGCCTTGTCACTGCATAGGACAAAGTAAACTCTCCCTGGCACATGACCGCAGAAGGATGATACTCCATGATTTCAGCAACGCTTTCTTCTGCCAGTTTTCTGATCCTCTGCTCACCCGCATCTCCGGGAACCTGCGGAAAGGGGATATCTACGATCCGCCCGTACTCCTCTGCTTTGCTGATCTGCTCCGCTTCCCACTCACTGCTCGGATGATTTGAGAAATTAACGAAATACTTCTCCGCTTCCGGCGAAGCTGCGCTCGCGGCTTTTTCAGCTGAAAGCAGGGCCTCCTGTTCAGCCTGCAGACAGCTTCCGGCAGTACACAGGGCAGTCAGAGCCTTCACTTTTTCAAGATAAAGCTCCATGACTTTTTTAATGTCTTCCAGCCTGGGGCGTTCCTCGGATAAACCGTGATTGAAGAGATTTCTGCACGCCTTCAGGGCTCTGTGCATCCGCATCAGACGTCCGGCCTCCGGCCAGCTGTCTTCCGGAAGTGCCGTTGACCAGTAAAGTCCTTCCCTGGGAACCAGCTTATACCCCGCCTCTGCTGTTTTATTTCTTTTAGGATCCTTGAAAGCAGCCGGCAGCGTCTTTTCCTGTCTGAAGTCCGCCGGCACTTCAAAGCTTCTGCCATTTTTCAGGATCACATGTTCTCCGGCGTAATACCTGATGGCCAGAAACTCTTCACGCCCATCCGCCGGGTCCATATTTGTTCCAAATCCGCATTTCTGAAGCAGCCTGTCAAAGACGTAGCTTTCTGCCGCTTCATACTTTGCTTTTCGTCTGCTGATGTCCGTATTAAAAGCCGGGGCATAATAATAAAAACGCGTCCTGTAAAAATATGCCGGCATCCTGGACTCAAGGAATGTCAATGCCTGCTGATAGAGTTTTTTGCGCAGACACCAGCTGATGATATCCGGCATCGTTCTTTTATCTTTCTTAAGCAGCACACCGTAATCTTCCCTGATCTGATCCATAAAAATATCCAGCAGACTCTCTTTCCCGGCATCTGCTTCAAGGGCCTCGATCGCCGGTTCAAGGGCATCCAGGCCCCGCTCATAAAGATCCGGATCGCAAAGCTGAGTGCCGTAAGCCACATCTTTCATTGCTGCGACAACTGCTTTTACATGACCGGGCTGCTTACTGCCGCCAAAAAAGCGGTCCAGCACATCGGCATCTCCGGTTTCAAGAAGGTCAGTCATCCCGGCGACAAAAGAAAACATTTCAAATGCTTTCGATTGATCCACGATCCGTTTCTCCGGGTTATATACGGTGCCCATGATCCTGAAAGGCCTGATTCCCTCATGCTCCAGGAGAGAGAGGATGGCGCTTAAAAAAAGATACAGATTTCTTAAGCCCCCGTTATTGCTGACAAACAGCTGTCCCCGCGCACCGGCATTTCTTATAAGGCGGATAACATCCTTGACCGCCGAAGCCGGATGATTCTCATC
>JAEIGA010016073.1_pt1 | contig 11392 bp, 14 predicted proteins | sample 9270691 | NCBI WGS metagenome assembly JAEIGA01 (sample SAMN17057246, study PRJNA624740) | gut metagenome | biome: biome; isolation source: fecal sample | host: Bos grunniens | place: China: Xizang | collected 2019
AACAGATTCATACTGTGTTAATACACCAACTACATCGATCCCACTGTTTGCACAGTTTGAAAGAGGGAAGTCGATAATACGATACTTTCCACCGTAAGATACAGCAGGTTTTGCAACTTTGTTTGTTAAATCGTGCAAACGAGAACCACGGCCACCAGCCAGGATCATCGCTAACATCTCTGTTTTTGCCATATATTAAGACCTCACTTTCCTTTATTACTTACATTATACAATTTAATTGAAAAATAATCTAGAGATTTGTGTAAAAAACATAGAAAATTTTCTATAAATTTTATTATAAAAACGACAAAAAATGTAAAATATTGTACAAAATTGTCTTTTGATAAAAATGTAAAAAGTATTTGCTAAATTTGAATTTAATGATAAAATAAAAGATACAGAAAAGAGGGGGTATTATCATGGATAAGAATACTTCAAAGAACAATTTAAAAGGTCGAAAAACGGGAATGTACGAAGCTATTCTTCAGTTAAAGGATTTGGATGAGTGTTGTCGATTTTTCGAAGATTTATGTGCGATGACAGAACTTCGTTCGATGGAACAGCGTTACGAAGTTGCGAAGATGTTATCAGAAGGTAAAGTTTACACCGATATTATGGAAAGAAGTAATGCAAGCTCCGCAACTATCAGTCGTGTGAAAAGGACCTTAAATTATGGAACGGGATGTCTGGCAGAAGTCATTGACAGAGTGAATCAGACAGAAGAACAAGAGTAGTTTTGAGTGTGTATAAAAAAGAAGATTATGGACCAGAAACGATTGGCACATAATCTTCTTTTTTTCATATACATTATCGATAAAAATTTGCAAGGGCTTCAAATGCGGACAGGGAGCGTTCGATGCGTTCGGTTGGAACACAGTAGGAAATACGCATATGTCCTGGTGCGCCAAATCCAGTTCCTGGTACAACAAGCAGGTTGAAGTCTTTTGCTTTTTCACAGAAGGCAATATCATCTGGAATTAAGGTGCGTGGGAACATATAAAAGGTTCCATTGGGTTCTACCACATGATATCCCATCTGGCGAAGGCTTTTTAGTAAAAGATTTTTGTTGGTCTCATAAATGCTGATATCTGCGGTGTCATTAGCACAGGCAGCACAAATATGCTGAAACAGGCTAGGAGCACAGACATAACCGAGAGAACGGCCAGCGCCTGCGATAGCAGAATACACAAGCCTTGCATCTTGTACGCAATCAGGTACGAGAACGTAACCCATTCGTTCCCCAGGCAGGGACAACGATTTGGACCAGGAATAACAAATCAGTGTGTTGTCGTAATAATGTGGCAGGAATGGAACTACGGTGCCGTCAAAAGTAATTTCACGATAAGGTTCATCGGAAATGAGATAAATTGGTTCGCCATATTCTTCGGACTTTTGTTTTAAAAGGGTGGCAAGTTTTTTTATCGTTTCCTCGGAGTAGACAACACCGGAAGGATTGTTTGGAGAATTTACGATGACACCTTTGGTTTTCTTGGTGATGGCAGACTCTAAGGTTTTAAAATCAATCTGAAAGGCTTCGGTATCTGCTGGAATCAGAACCATTTTTGCACCAGCGCCTTCGATAAATACCTTATACTCTGGAAAATATGGCGCAAAGACGATAAATTCGTCTCCTGGATTGCCAAGTCCATGAAAGCAGCAGCAAAGTGCAGCGGCAGCACCAACGGTAAGATATAAATTGTTGGCAGTAAAATTTGTTTGAAAACGTTTGTTTAAGGAATCGGCAATCATGGTACGCGCGGTGGCATCTCCCTGAGCACTGGTGTAGCCATGAAGTGTAACTGGGTTTTGTTCCTGTAAAAGTTTCAGGGCAGTTTTGGTGACACTTTCTGGTGCACAGACACTAGGATTTCCAATGGAAAAATCAAATACATTTTCAGCACCAATTTCGGCTGCGCGAAGTTTACCAAATTCAAATAATTCACGAATGACGGAACGCTGGGTTCCAAGTTGAAGCATTTTTTCGTTTAACATTTTGTTAGGACCTCCATTTATCAAAAATGCTACTTTAACACTTTATATGGATGAATCGTAACGTAAATGAAAGGGGAGTGCAAGTGTTTTTTTGAGAATTTGAAAAATATAGGGGAGATGTGTTTGCTCATTTTGGATAAGTGTGCTATGATAAAGTACAAAAGTAAAATCCATAAGGATAATAAAAGGAGAATTTATTATGAGAAAAGCAATTAACGCACCAAAAGCACCAGCAGCAGTTGGACCATACGTACACGCAGTAGAAACAGAACAGTTGGTATTTACTTCTGGACAGTTAGGACTGGACCCAGAAACAGGCATTTTGGCAGAAGGTATCGAAGCACAGACACATCAGGCACTGAAAAACCTGGGAGCAGTATTAGAAGCTGCAGGACTTGGATATGCAGATGTAGTTCGTACCATGGTATTTTTGGACAACATGGATGATTTTACGACAGTAAACCAGATTTATGCTGGATATTTCAAAGATGCTGCTCCAGCACGTTCTTGTGTAGAAGTTGCCCGTCTTCCAAAGGGTGGACTGATTGAAATTGAAGCAATCGCAGCAAAATAAAGAGATATGAATTATAAATTAACGATTGAATACGATGGAACCCGCTATGAGGGGTGGCAGCGTCAGGCAAAGACGGATAAGACCATTCAGGGAAAGATAGAACAGGTTTTATCGCGAATGGAAGACAGACCCATTGAAATCGATGGGGCTGGAAGAACAGATGCAGGAGTGCATGCAAAAGGGCAGACTGCAACGGTTCAATTGAGTGCAAAGTGGAAAGCCGAAGAAATTTTGGCGTATTTGAATGAGTATCTGCCAGAGGATATTGGCGTCATTTCGGTTCAGAAAGTTCCAGACCGTTTTCATGCAAGACTTTGGGCGACAGGAAAAACCTATTCTTACCGCATTGGTACCGATGGATACAAGTCTGTCTTTGACAGAAAGTTTCGATATTCGTTGGGTGAGCCACTGGATGTGGATGCGATGCGAAAGGCAGCAGAATATCTTCTGGGAACGCATGATTTTAAGGCGTTTTGTGGCAATCCAAAGATGAAAAAATCAACAGTGCGAACCATAGAACACATTGAGATTGAACAGTCCCAACATGAAGTACGCATTGTCTATACGGGAAATGGATTTTTGCAGTACATGGTTCGTATCATGACGGGTACTTTGATTGAAATCGGACTGCATCAGCGTGAACCAGAAAATATTTTGGAACTTTTAGACTTGCAGGAAAGAAAATATGCAGGTGCGACAGCACCAGCGATGGGACTTTGTTTAGAGAAAGTATATTACTAAAAATATATTACGAAAGATGTGATTAGGAAAGGGGAAAAGTCATGCAGGATTGGAGTAATTGGCCAGAGGCGTATTATGCGACAACAGAAAGAGAGGAGAGACTTTCGCTTTTAGAGGCTCGCTTACAGTCTGGAGAGGCGGATGAAAAAAACCAGATTCGTAAAAAAATGTGGGAACTTCGCTACCAAAAACGTGATAAAATGCCAGAAGGCGTGGATTATTTTATTCGTTCCTGGATGGAGTTATTTTTCATTTCCAAAAAAATGGGCAAGATGTTCCACAAAAAAGAAAGCCATGCCAAAGATTTGGTGCAGATAAAGAAAGACTTTGGATTTGAACTTGCCAAGGAATATGGGGCAGTGGGAGAAGAAGTTTTATATGAAGAACTGTGTCATGGCGTGGGACTTTATATTAAGCTTTGCCAGATTGACAGACAGTATGGTTCTCTTTTGATGGGTATTATGAAAATGAAGCCAAAGGATTTGGCAGTCAAGATTGCAAATGAAATTCATAAGCTTACCGTAGAAGTTCCAAAGTATCTGGAACAGGAAGAGGAGTTTGCATTGCTTACCAAGGCTGCAAAAGAATCGTTTTGGAAAGTTTATGCCGAATACAACAAAGAAGAAACGATTTTATTAGAAAAAATCTGATAGTTATAATAAATAAAGTGTGCGAAGCACACTTTATTTATTATTCAGGATAAACCAAACGTTCTTCGGTGATGCCGTCTAATACTTCGGCAAGGAATTTTTTTGCTAAATAGTTTGCCATTGGAAGATTCATATCCAGATAATTTCCGCAATCTTTGGCAGAAGCACCTGGTACTTCATCCTGATAGTCGCGAATGAAGACAAACATTTCTTTTAATAAATCAATGATATCGCAAGATTCATAATCCCCAGCTAACAAAAGATAAAATCCTGTACGACAACCCATTGGTCCAAAATAAATGATGTTTGCGCCCCATTCCTTATGATTGCGAAGGAAAGTTGCTGCAAGATGCTCAATGGTGTGCATTTCTGCGGTGTTCATGACAGGCTCTTCGTTTGGAGAAGTCATGCGAATGTCAAATGTGGTAATCATTGCGTTGCCTACAGGGTCTTTACGAGAAACGTAAACACCTGGCTGAAGTTTAATGTGGTCTATTGTAAAACTTGTAATCTTTTCCATAAATGAATCCTTTCTAAGAAAATATGTAGATATTGTAACACAGTTTGGTGTCAGATTGCATTAGGTTTCTTCAAATAGAATGCCCTGTTGTTTGAAAAATTTTTTCACCATATCGTCCCAAACACGCTCTAAGCTTTTATCGAGACTAAAGATGCGAAGGGAGGTCCCTGTCGTACAGGTTAATTTGCCATTTTGAAACTGGCAGTTTAAGTACAGACCATGGACATCTTCTGGTTTTAAGGAAAGTCCTGCCTGAGTAATCAGCTTTGCAGTGTTTTGGGCAGAAAGCTGAAATACGATATGAAAACGCAAAGGAGAGCGTTTTCCACGAATGATGGAATAACAATAGGAACGAACATCTTCCCAATAACAATAGGTTTGTTCAGGAGTAGCGTCGTTGTCATAAAATTCTTTATTCAAAGCACCATCTAAGGTCTGTGTAATAAATGTAGAAAAGGAACCTTCTACAAAGTAAAAGCGGTGGAAAACATCACCGAGAAATAATTTGCTTGTAAAATCTTTGAGTTCTAAAATCTGAAGCGCTAACATGCCTACCTCCATATAGAATATGTAAAATTCAGTGCGAAAAAAAGGGTTTCGTGGGGATTTGCGCTGAATTATAATAAGTATACAATAAAAAGAGGAAAATGAATACAAGTTTAATTTGATTTTATGAAAAGTTATGCTATAATGAGCAAAGAGTAGTTTATAATTTCAAAGGAGAAGTAACATGAGTCAGGCAAAAGTTGATAAATATAAACAGGAGAAAGCAAATCGCCAGCAGGCTATCAAAAAAGAAAAAACAATGCACAAAATCAAAGTAGCAGTTGGTACTGTTGTAGCAGTTGTTTTGGCAGGCTGGATTGGAGTATCTGTTTTTTATAAAATTGATAACCGCAAATTAGAAACTGTTTATTTTGATGTAAGTGCTTTGGATGATTATGTAAATGATTTAGCTGAAACACTGGACAAAGATGCAGATACAGACAAAGAAACAGAAAAAGATGCTGAATAATTACACAAAATAATACAAAGGAGTGTTCAGGATGAAACGAGTATTACTGAAATTAAGTGGGGAAGCTTTAGCTGGTGCGAAAAAAACAGGTTTTGATGAACCAACCGTAACAGAAGTAGCAAAACAGGTAAAAGTACTGGCTGACGAAGGCGTAGAAATCGGTATTGTAATCGGTGGAGGAAACTTCTGGAGAGGAAGAACCAGCGAAACAATTGACCGTACAAAAGCAGACCAGATTGGTATGCTTGCAACCGTAATGAACTGTATTTATGTTTCTGAGATTTTCCGTTCCGTAGGAATGAAAACCGAAATTTTAACTCCTTTCGTGTGTGGAGCATTTACAAAATTGTTCTCAAAAGACGAAGCAAATGAATGCTTTGCGCAGGGAAAAGTGGTATTTTTTGCAGGCGGAACAGGTCACCCATATTTTTCCACAGACACATCTACTGTACTTCGTGCAATTGAGATTGAAGCAGAAAGCATTCTGTTAGCAAAAGCAATTGACGGTGTATACGATAGTGATCCAAAGAAAAATCCAGAAGCAAAAAAATATGACAGCGTTCACATTCAGGACGTTATCGATAACAAATTGGCAGTTGTAGATTTGACAGCTTCTATTTTGTGTATGGAAAACAAAATGCCAATGCTGGTATTTGGTCTGAATGAAGAAAACAGTATTATCAAAGCAGCACGCGGTGAAATCGACGGAACACGTGTACTGGTAGGCTAAAATAAAGGCTAAAATAAAGGCTAAAATAAAATCAAACAACAAAAAAATCTCAGGAGGGAAAATTCATGAGTGATAAAATCAAAAAATTTGAAGACAAAATGGACAAAACACTGATTAACCTGGATAGCGAATTTGGTACCATTCGTGCAGGTCGTGCAAATCCACACGTATTAGACAGAATCATGGTAGAATATTATGGTTGCCCAACACCACTTCAGCAGGTTGCTAACATTTCCGTTCCAGAACCAAGAATGATTACCATTCAGCCATGGGAAAGAAACATGATTAAAGCAATCGAAAAAGCAATCAACACATCTGATTTGGGAATCAACCCAACAAACGATGGTAAAGTAATTCGTCTGCTGTTCCCAGAATTAACAGAAGAACGCAGAAAAGAACTTGCAAAAGAAGTTAAGAAAAAAGGTGAAGCTGCTAAAGTTGCAATCCGTAACATTCGTCGTGATGCAAATGATATGTTGAAAAAACTTGGCAAAACACCAGAAGTATCTGAAGATGAAATCAAAGAATTAGAAGACAAAGTTCAGAAAATGACAGATAAATTCATCAAAAAAGTAGATGAAGCAACTGAAATCAAATCCAGAGAAATCATGAAAGTTTGATGTTTTTCTAGTTCTTATTGTAATCACAAAAGGCATCACACATGGATTTACTCCATTGTATGATGCCTTTTTAAACAGTATTATTTGAGAGGGATTTTATGAAAATACCAAATCATGTTGCGATTATTCTGGATGGGAATGGTCGCTGGGCAAAAAGCAAAGGTATGCCAAGAGGATACGGACACATCAAAGGCTGTGAGAATCTGGAACGAATCTGTGAAGTAGCAAAGGAGCTTGGAATCAAATATCTTACGGTTTATGCTTTTTCTACAGAAAATTGGAAGCGTTCAAAGGAAGAAGTAGAAGGTCTGATGAAGCTGTTTCGCAATTATTTGAAGAAATGTATGAAGCTTTCCAAAGAAAATAAGATGCGAGTAAAAGTAATCGGTGACCCAAGTGCGTTTGATGAAGATATCCAGAAAAGTATTGTGGAAGTGGAAGCGTATTCAAGTCAGTTTGATGAACTGCATTTCCAGATTGCATTAAATTATGGAAGCAGAGATGAAATTACAAGAGCTGTGAATCGAATGTTAGAAGACCAGAGAAATGGAATTTTGACTCAGCCTGTCACAGAAGAGACGATTTCTTCTTATTTAGATACCGCAGGGATTCCAGACCCAGATTTACTCATTCGTACGAGTGGAGAACAGCGTCTGTCCAACTATCTGATGTGGCAGTTAGCATACACAGAGTTTTATTTTACACAGGTTCCATGGCCAGATTTTGATAAGGAAGAACTGGTAAAAGCAATTGAAAAATTTAACAAAAGAGACCGCCGATTTGGTGGCGTGAAGGAGGAATAACATGTTTAAGACAAGATTATTGAGTGGAATTGTTTTAGTCATTATTGCATTGGCAACTATTATTTGTGGTGGTCCAGTGTTATTTGCAACTTTACTGTGCATTTCCCTGATTGGTATGCAGGAATTGTACAAAGCAACAGGCGTACACAAAGACAAATTTGAACTTCTTGAAATTGTAAGCTATCTTGGCATTACTGCATATTATGTAGTAATGGCGCTGTTGCCAAGTGCATTCCATACACCAGCTTTGATTCTGAGTGTACTGTTGATTATGTTTGTGTATGTATTTACATATCCAAAATATCAGGTTTCCCAGGTGGTATCTGCATTTTTTGGTATTGTTTATGTAGGTGTTATGTTGTCTTACGTGTTCCAGACAAGAATGTTAGAAGGTGGAAGCTTCCTTGTATGGCTGATTTTCCTTTGCTCCTGGGGATGTGATACTTGCGCATACTGTGTGGGCGTATTGTTTGGAAAACACAAAATGGCACCAGTTCTTAGCCCTAAAAAATCCATTGAAGGTGCTGTTGGCGGTGTCGTTGGTGCTGCATTACTTGGTGCACTGTATGCATGGGCAATTTCTGGATACAATCCTGAATCTGCACATACACCATTGATTTATGCAATTATTTGTGCAATTGGAGCGTTGGTTTCTATGGTAGGTGACCTTGCAGCATCTGCAATTAAGAGACAGCAGGGAATTAAAGATTATGGTACTTTGATTCCAGGACATGGTGGAATTTTGGACCGTTTTGACAGTGTGATTTTTACAGCACCAATTATTTACTTCCTTGCGATTACTTTGATTTAAGAAAGGAAATACTATGAAGAAAACAATTGCGATTCTGGGTTCTACAGGTTCGATTGGAACGCAGACATTGGAAGTGGCAAGAGAAAATAAAGACCTTCGAGTTGCTGGTTTGAGTGCAGGTTCGAATATTAAATTGTTGGAAGCACAGATTCGCGAATTTTTGCCAAGACTGGTTGCTGTTTGGGATGAAAAAAAAGCAGAAGAACTGCGCACGAAGGTTTCGGATTTGAATGTAAAAGTAGTAAGTGGCATGGAAGGACTCTTAGAGCTTGCTCGCATGGAAGAAGTCGAAGTTTTGGTTACGGCGATTGTGGGTATGATTGGGATTCGTCCTACGATTGCTGCGATTGAGGCAGGAAAAGACATTGCGCTTGCAAACAAAGAAACGCTGGTAACTGCGGGACATTTGATTATGCCGATGGCAAAAAAATATGGCGTAAAAATTTTGCCAGTAGATAGCGAACATAGTGCGATTTTTCAGGCGATTCAGGGTGCAGAAAGAAAAGAAATCCACAAACTGCTCATTACTGCATCGGGTGGTCCATTTAGAGGAAGAAAAAGAGATGCCTTAGAGCAGGTAACCGTGGAAGATGCCTTAAAGCATCCAAACTGGGCAATGGGAAGAAAGATTACGATTGACTCTGCAACCTTAGTAAACAAAGGTTTGGAAGTGATGGAAGCAAAATGGCTCTTTGATGTGGATTTAGATCACATTGAAGTTGTCGTACAGCCAAAAAGCATCATTCATTCCATGGTAGAGTTCGTAGATGGAGCAGTCTTAGCACAGCTTGGAACTCCAGATATGAAACTTCCAATTCAGTACGCGCTTTATTATCCAGAGCGTAGATATCTGCCAGGAGACCGTCTTGATTTTTCAACCTTAAAACAGATTACCTTTGAAGAACCAGATATGGAAACGTTCTTGGGTCTTCCATTGGCAATGGAAGCTTCCCGCATTGGTGGAAGTATGCCAACCGTATTTAATGCGGCAAATGAACGTGCAGTAGCAAAATTCTTAGATAAAAAAATTGGATTCTTAGATATTTATCGTATCATCGAAGAATCCATGCAGCGTCATCAAACGATAGCCTATCCAGAATTGGAAGAAATCCTTGAGACAGAAATGAAGACTTATGAGTGGATTGAAAGTAGGTGGAAAGATTGAAAATATTGATAGCGGCTTTGATTCTGTGCATTGTTATCATTGTGCACGAATTTGGTCACTTCTTGTTGGCAAAAACCAATGGTATTGTGGTAGAAGAATTTAGCGTGGGTTTAGGACCTAGAATTTTAACTACCGTAAAAGGGGGAACTCGTTATTCCCTCAAATTGATTCCTTTCGGGGGCGCATGCCAGATGAAAGGAGAAGACGATGGAGATTGTTCCGAGGGCAGTTTTGGAAGCAAAGGGGTCTGGAGACGAATTTCTGTTGTTATTGCAGGACCAATTTTTAACTTTATTTTAGCCTTTTTTGGAGCGATGATTATTGTGGCATACATGGGATATGACCCAGCGACGGTAACGTATGTAAAAGATGGTTCTCCAGAACAGGCAGCAGGTCTTTTGGAAGGTGACTTGATTACCGAATTTGACGGGAAAAAGATTCACATGGGAAGAGAACTGTATATGCGTCTTTCCTTAGAAGGAATAGAAGACAAAGAAATCACCATCGTAGTTGAGCGAGATGGAGAAGAAAAAGTAATCAAGTATCAGCCTGCAACACAGGATCGCTATATGTTAGGATTTTCCTATACTCCAACAGAAGCACAGGCAGAGATTAGTTCCCTGACCGTTGGTGGGGTGTTACAGAAAGCTGGCTTAGAAATTGGAGATATCATTTACTCCATCAATGGTCAGAGAGTAGAAAGCGGAGCTGCATTGGAACAGTATTTTACAGAACATCCAATGGATGGAACTGCATTAAAGCTGACCTATTTAAGAGATGGATTAGAGTATGAGATTGAAGTGACACCAAAGGCAGTGCATTATGTGGCACAGGGATTTTCCTACAATCTGGCAAGCCAGAAGACAAATGCCTTGGGAGTTCTCAAATATAGTTTCTATGAAACCAAGTATTGGATGGAATCTACCATGTTAAGCTTGAAACTTTTAGTAACTGGAAAGATTGGTATGGAGAGCATTTCTGGTCCAGTTGGTGTAGTAGAAGTTATCGGTGATGTATACGAAGACAGCAAAGATACCGGAAGTTCCTTGTTTACCTGGCTTAGTATGTTAGAAATGGTTATTTTGATTTCTGCAAACCTTGGTGTTATGAACCTGCTTCCATTCCCTGCATTAGACGGAGGACGCTTGGTATTCCTTTTGGTGGAAGCTATCCGAGGAAAACGTGTCAATCCAGATGCAGAAGGTATGGTACACTTTGCAGGATTAATCATTTTGATGGTATTTATGCTGTGGGTGACATTCCGCGATGTTATTAAATTATTTTAAGTAAAAAAATTGCTTCGCATAGGTACCTTGGGTATGTGTGCGAAGCTTTTTGTTTAGAAGAGGAATTGAAGATACAATGAAACAAAATTTTAAATATACGATTTATGCGTGTTATCTGGGCTATATTGTACAGGCCATTGTCAATAACTTTGCCCCCTTGTTATTTCTGACCTTTCAAAGACAATACGATATCTCCATTACAAAAATTGGATTATTGATTAGCATTAACTTTGGAATGCAGTTGTTGGTGGATTTTGTGGCGGTTTATTTTGTAGACCGCATTGGCTATCGCATTTCTATGGTGGCAGCCCACCTGTTTGCTACTGCAGGTTTAATCGGTATGGGATTTTTACCAGAACTGTTTGCAGACCCTTATGTGGGACTTTTGGTTTCCATTTTCTTCTATGCGATAGGAGGAGGTCTTTTGGAAGTTCTGGTTAGTCCTATTGTAGAAGCGTGTCCAACGGATAACAAATCAGGAATGA
>JAEIGA010016074.1_pt1 | contig 11391 bp, 9 predicted proteins | sample 9270691 | NCBI WGS metagenome assembly JAEIGA01 (sample SAMN17057246, study PRJNA624740) | gut metagenome | biome: biome; isolation source: fecal sample | host: Bos grunniens | place: China: Xizang | collected 2019
ACTTTGCTGTTGCAGCATCTTGCCTCAAACATACAATCTACGGTGACTACAATCAGGTAACAGTAGCTGAAGTCGAGAACCTTATGAAGGGTGACGGCTCTGGCCGCGTTTCACGCTAGTGAAAAATGTCATCCTGAGCATAGCGAAGGATCTGTAAAACTAAAAGAAATGGCAAAGTATAATAAACAACAGGTAATAGCAGCAATGAAGGAGACAGGTATGGTCCCTGTCTTCTATCATGCTGACCTTGAGACTGCAAAGGCAGTTGTAAAGGCTTGCTACGAAGGTGGCGTACGTGCTTTCGAGTTCACAAACCGTGGTGACTTCGCTCACGAGGTGTTCGGAGAACTCGTTAAATATGCAAACAAGGAGCTTCCAGGTATGATCATGGGTATCGGTTCAATCGTTGACCCCGCTACAGCGGCTCTTTATCTTCAGCTCGGTGCAAACTTCGTAGTAGGTCCGCTCTTCAACCCTGCAATCGCTCCGATCTGTAACCGTCGTCTGGTTCCATATTGTCCTGGTTGCGGCTCAGTATCTGAGGTCGGTCAGGCACAGGAACTCGGATGCGATGTATGTAAGGTTTTCCCTGGTGATGTTCTCGGACCTGCATTCGTGAAAGGTCTTAAGGCACCTATGCCTTGGAGCCAGCTTATGGTGACAGGTGGTGTCAAGCCGACAAAGGATAATCTTGAGGGATGGTTTGGTGCTGGTGTGACATGCGTAGGCATGGGAAGCAACCTCTTCCCTAAGGAAGCAATTGCAGCAAAAGACTGGGGCGCAATCACAAAACTTTGCGCTGATGCTTTGGCAATTATCAAAGATATCCGATAATGATATGAGGAGGACAACAATGTCCTCCTCTTTTAAAATCAATTTATGAGACTTCGAATATATATATTCCGATTGTTGGTCCTGGTGTTACCTCTGCTGTCAATATGGCATGTGGCCGATGCTCAGACTTCATCATCGCGTGATTATACGTTCGGAGTCAATTTCAGACCATCCTATGTCATGCCTACGCATGGCTTCTATAATGGATGGAATGAACTCAACAAGCCGATACGTGCTGGTGGAACATTCGATCTCCAGTATGGCTTCGGCAAGGGAGACTCCCCTGTTCTGCAAGGTCTTGGCTTAGGTGTGCATACATTCTTTGCTCACGAGCTCGTGGGAACGCCAGCTACATTATATGTGTTTCAGAATGTGCCTTTAGTGAATCTGTCGAACCGATTGTCTTTTGGATACGAATGGAATCTTGGCCTGTCATCCGGTTGGAAAACCAATAATGTTGCGATTTCCTCTCCAGGAAATATATTCATAAATGTAGGAGCCTTCTTTACCTGGAAAGCAGACAAGTACTGGGATGTCGTCTTCGGTCCTGAATTCACACATTTCTCCAATGGTGACACATCGTTTCCAAATGGAGGCGCCAATACCATAAATTTCCGTGTTGGAGCACGAAGACATTACTTACCATCCGAGACAGTGTCATCTGTTAATATTTTCAATGCAGACTTTGCCGGGATGCAGCTTTCTGACCGCATTATCTATGATCTGTCTCTTTTGGGAGGATGGCGTGCAGACAGAAGCTTAAGCGGTGGTCACCTGCATATCTTCAATGAGAAGTTTCTGCTTGCTGGTTTCCAGTTCAATCCCCTTTATCGTTTCAACAGCCATCTGAGTGCAGGTCCGTCAATCGATCTTCTATATGACCGCAGTGCCGATCTGATCGTTGATGAGTCCGGTTGTTATTCAAACCCTGGTTTTTCGTCTCAGTCAGCTCTTGGCCTTTCACTTCGTGGTGAAATCAAAATGCCGATATTTGCAGTAAATGTCGGTGCCGGATATAACTTTACGTTCGGTGGCTCTGATCTCAAAGGTTTGTATACATCATTTGCCTTGAAGGCATTTCTATGCGATAATATGTTTCTCACTGTCGCATATCGCCTCAGTAGTGTAAACTACGCACACAACCTTATGTTTGGTCTTGGATTAAGACTATAAAAAAACGCACCCCGGATCGAGGTGCGTTCGTAGTGAATATCTTGTACAATATTACTTCGCGTCCATTGCCTGGCAAGCTGTGATGGCTACCATCTTGTAGATGTCGTCAACAGAACAGCCACGGCTGAGGTCGTTCACCGGACGAGCGATACCCTGGAGGATAGGTCCGATAGCATCAGCGTTTCCGAGTCTCTGTACGAGCTTGTAAGCGATATTACCAACCTCGAGGCATGGGAATACAAGTACGTTTGCGTGACCTGCGATCTCAGAACCTGGAGCCTTCTTCTGACCTACTGATGGTACGAGCGCTGCGTCTGCCTGAAGTTCACCCTCTACCTTGAGAGCTGGATCAAGCTCCTTTGCAAGTTTTGTAGCCTCGATCACCTTGTCTACAACCTCGTGCTTAGCTGATCCGAGAGTAGAGAATGAAAGCATTGCAACCTTAGGATCTGCGAAACCTGCTACGCTCTTAGCTGTCTGAGCTGTGCAGACTGCGATCTGTGCAAGCTGACCTGCATCTGGCATAGGAGTTACAGCTACGTCACCAACTACAAGTACGCCATCCTCACCATACTCAGGAGTCTGAGTGATCATAAGCATAGCACCGCTCACGCATGTGATGCCAGGAGCACACTTGATGATCTGGAGAGCTGGACGAAGAGTCTCGCCAGTTGTTGAAAGAGCACCACTGATCTGTCCGTCTGCATCACCGCTCTTGATGATTAGACATCCGAAGTAGAGCGGATCAAGCACCTGCTGAGCAGCCTTCTCTGGAGTCATACCCTTGTTCTTGCGGAGTTCGTAAAGAAGGTTTGCGTACTCAGCTGTCTTTTCACTTGTAGCTGGATCGATGATGATTGCCTTGTCGATGTTCTTAAGGCCGAGTTTCTCTGCAAGAGCGAAGATCTCCTCACGGTTACCGATAAGAATAATCTCTGCAATTTCGTCAGCGAGAGCTTTGTCGGCTGCTGTAAGTGTGCGCTCCTCGAGTGATTCAGGGAGCACGATGCGCTGTTTGTTAGACTTAGCGCGAGCAATTATGCTTTCAATAAGTGTCATGATATTTAACTTTATGTTTCTTTCTTATTCCTGCGTCAGGCACCCCTGGTTCGCAAATCATGCAAATATAACAATATTTTGCGTATTAGCCGATGATATATTTTCCAATCTTTGGGATTTTACGGAGTATTATCGATCCTACGGCAACAAGGAGGAATGCAACCACTGCAGAAAGAAGGATTTCAACCGGTGTTGTCATAAATCCAAGACGTCCTTCTGCTCCTGAACCGAGCCATTCCCGTATAACACCGAATACAGGCACAAGCACGAGCAGGTGCGACAGATACATACCGTAACTTGCCTTAGAAACCGGCAAAAGAACCTTTTTATAGAAGTTGCCTTGGCATGTTATCTTCTTAAACATCAATACGCTACCTATTGTCATCAGAACTACTCCTATAGTATCGTTGCACCACGTTGTCTCCCAATATACCGCGACGTCAACAGTTCCCCCTGTCGGAAATGTGCCGGCACTGGTTTCGTATACTCTTCTAAGGAATCCTCCGAACACGATTGCAAAACCTCCGAGCCAGCATGGCAGACCTACTGAAAGAGTCTTCTTCCATGAAAGCTCTCCGACAAAACGACGGAAATATAGACCAAGAAGCAGGTGTCCTATAAATCCGCTCATATAATAGAACAGCCCGTATGTATTCCAGCTGGCTTCTCCCCATAGAGGGTAAATGGCTTGACGAGGAATGCCTGTAGGACCATAAGTAACTGCTATAGGATCTGATGAAACCCAATCTCGGATCAATGGTATAATAGTAGTAAACAGCCAGATACAAAGGTATACTTGAAGCTCTTTCTTGCTGACCTTTTCCGCCCAAGGCGATAACAAAGGCATCAGGATATATATTCCTATCAGCATATAGACAAACCAAAGATGACCGGCTGCGTAATTGAAGTTAAGCAGCAGATCCTTAAGATTTGATACGGGTTCACCCCAAGCGATGGCATAGACCAGAGACCAGATTATGAACGGAATCAGGATTCTGACTGCTCTGCGACGGAAGAATTCCCCTGTCGAATAATGTAGCGGGAATTGCAGGTAACTGGAAGCAACGACAAACATTGCAACACAAGCTCTTGCGAATGAATCCGAAAATGCTGACCAGAATGCATCGGTTGAAGTCAGGATCAGCGAACCTTCGCCACCAAGGTAGAATGGTTCGGTTGCATGTACTAAAATCACCATAAAACATGCTGCCACACGCATCCAATCCACCCATACTTCTCGCGTGCTGGGTCTTTCCAAAATAATTGTATTCATTGTTATATAATCAAATCATACAAAGATAATAATATTTCACCATTCAACATATTGGCGCGAGGGTTGCATTGTCTATTACAGAATTTTAAAGACATATGTTATGAAACGACTTACGATATTATTGGTTGCGATTCTCCTGGGTGGAGTAATTGCAGCAGATTCGAACGCATGTACCGGTATTTCCCTTACTGCAAAAGATGGTAGCCGCATCGTTGCCAGAACTGTTGAATGGGCGGCAACTCCTATGCAGTGCGGCTATGTGGTGGCTCCGCGCGGTCACTCTCATCAGTCATATACTCCTGACGGATTGAACGGCCTGAAATATAAGGGTATATACGGATATGTGGGTATTTATACCGAGTATGAGCCGTTTGTGGTCGAAGGTATGAATGAGACCGGACTTTCTGCCGGATTGTTTTTCTTCCCTAATTATGGTGAGTATACTCCATATAACAAGGCAGCTGCAGCCAAGACCATCTGCGACATGCAGTTCGTGTCCTGGGTGCTTTCGCAGTTCTCGACAATCGATCAGGTGAAGGATGCAATGAAGGGTATTGACCTGGTGACATTGAGCAGCAAGGTAGGCGCAGTGCATTGGAGAATTGCCGAGCCTAACGGAAGAATGGTCGTTCTTGAGGTTGTAAACGGTGTTCCAAATTTCTATGAGAACAATCTTGGCGTTTTGACCAATGCACCCGGTTTCAAATGGCACATGACCAACCTCAATAATTACATCAACATTGAGCCAGGTACTGAGCCAGACAAAACCATCAAGCAGGGTATCACCCTCAAATCTCTTGGCCACGGTAGTGACAATCTCGGACTTCCAGGTGACTTCACTTCCCCATCAAGATTTGTCCGCGCCTCATTCTTCCAGACTACAGCCCCAACATGGGACACTGGCTTCCAGACTGTTGTGCAGGCATTCCATATCCTTAACAACTTCGATATTCCTATCGGCAGCCAGCACGAAATGGCAGAGATACCAAAGGACCTTCCAAGCGCTACGCAGTTCACTGCTGTGACAGATCAGACAGCCATGAAGCTTTACTACCGTACTGCATGGAACAGCAACATCAGATGCATCGACCTGATGAACATCGACTTCCATCGCATCAAATATCAGTCACACCCTCTCGATAAAACCCAGGATCAACCTGTGGAGATCGTGAAGGTTCATTAATATACAGGTGAAGGTTACTGATTTCCCGATTGATCAGTAACCTTCATCTGTTCCTTAATTTGCCGGATGTTCGCTATTATACAACCACTTCAAAAAAGCAATTCTATACATTAATGTTGGGTGATCTGCTGTTTTATCTGCTTTCATATACAAATCATTCTCCCCCATCAGCTGAAGCGCCATAATATATGCATATCCCCCTACTCCGGTTGCTTCACAGAATCTATATGCAATCAAGTCAGATTCTATTTCCTGTGCCCTTGAATACTTAAACTGAAAATAAAATGAAGCGTCACTGATTGCAGTGTAAAGGTTAGTTGTTGTATATGCTATATCATTATAAATGAACGGGTCAATTGAAACACCATTGCTCGCACTGTATATCGTCGTGGCAGTCATTGTCGCAGCATATAGACCTGCCGCCACTCCTCCTATGATCGCGTTCTTTCGTTCCTTTTCATACTGTTTCCATAGGTTCACGAGTGAATGCTGACATATTGAATGTGTCATTTCATGGGCACATACACCGAGAAGAAGATTATCATTATAGTGATACTTCGCCACCAAAGCACTGGTCAGGTATATCTGGCCGTATGGAGTTGCAAATGCATTTGGATCTTCTGCCTGATATATTCGAAAATCGCTGAGGACCTCACTGTTTTCTCCAGTCAACTGCTCTAATAGATTTATTTCAATGTCGTTTACCTGATAAGGATTGCACTTTTCCTGAAGATAGGTCTGCATATCAGAATGTCCTGAAGCGACTTCGTCTAACGCCTTACGTAGCATTTTACGCTTACGGTCTTTGGCCATTTCTGCCTGAAGCTCCAAATAGGCAGTATTCTCTTTTAACAAACACTTCCAGAAGTCTTCTGCAACATTTACATTAGTGTCAGAAGGCTGATACTTGAAATCGTACAGTTCAATATGCTCATTGAACTGATTGATATATTTACGTTTCAGATCCATATCCATCATCACTGTGGCGCACTTGCTTAGATGATCATAATCTTGCTGGGCCCACAGATAGCCACATTGGGATGACAGATGAAGCAGATCCATTCCCTTTTTCTCATTGCCCATAAAAAACGAGTTATAGGCATACTCATACAATTTCTCGGCAAAATAATCTTTGTTTTCAGATAGATACACCTCGCTAATCTGGAGATTCTCTTCTGACAGGGCATTTCTAAAGAAGACTTCATATATTCTCTCCGCTTCTTGATAATCATTTGATTTATAAAGCTCCAGTGCAAGTTGATATGCCTTTTCATAGTCTCTGGCTGACATGGCCATTGAGAGTGAGTCCGGTAATGAGTTCTGGGCATGCACACCCCAAAGACTTGCAGACAGGAAAGTAATAAGAGCGAAGAATGTCTTTTTCATAATGCTGTAATATGATAGAATTTAGTAAGTCGTCAATTGTTTCAGCAATGATGAGTTTTCGCTTATCGCACGATTCATATCAAAGTGTGAGCAGACTTCTTCTCGGAGGAATCGGGATGTTGAAGCCGTATTTGCAGGATCCCAGGTGAGCAGAATCACGTGAGTCTTGAGTGCCTTGAGCTTACGGGCAAGCATTTCATGGTCTGCATCACCACTTATGAGCACGACAAAATCGAACTCACGATATAAAGTCATCTCGTAGGTGTCCAGAGCATACCAGGTGTCTATTCCTTTTTCGATAATACCGCCTTTGGGGTCTGTACGAAGGTGTTTATAATGGAAGATCGCATCATTCTCTATAAGCATATCCTCAAATTTCCTTTCGTCGTAAAGAATGTTTCTGCTCTTTGCATCATTTGCCTTGTAGCGTCCCCTGTAATAATGGCACTCCGTTACATAAAGGCGATTTCTTTCAATCCCCTCTTCCTTCGAGATCCTTTGGCAGATATAATCCAGCAGACCTTTCAGGTTTACTTCTCTTGCATCTGCAAAACCCTCATTGATCTTGGCATAATATCCTCCATCAATGAATACACCTATTGATAAATTTGTTTCGTGAGCCATAATATATAGTGTTAGAATATTGTCTATATCTTAATGACAATTGTGGTGATCGCAAGCCTCACCATTATCCATCAGTTTTCCACTAAGGTATGATCCTATGAGTTCTTCTACATCACCTTCACATCCGCGGATAACCTCGATCCTCTGAGCTTCAAGAACGTTCTTGGCACCTTGTCCCATGTTTCCTGCCAACATGACTGTGACTCCCATCTGTCGAAGTACCGGTGCGATACCGCTCTTGCAGCCGCATCCTTCCGGTGATGCCATCTTTGTAACATTGGTCACCTTACCGTCAGTGACTTCAAATATCGTATAATATGCGCAATGACCAAAGTGATCATCTACGCGTCCCTCTCTTGTTGGTACTGCTATCTTCATTGTATGATTTTTTATACTGGCCTTGTTATACCAAGGCGATTTCCTCTTTAGCACCCCAAATTTAGCAAATATTTCTTTTCATTGGTCTTTTTAAGATTGCACGACCCATGTGCATGGGGAAACGGCTTTGACGTAGCTGTGGGGCAAATTATCATTATATACTTGTAAGAAATTATGCCCTTTTAGGTGTGATTTCTTCTTTTTTTATCCCATTCCGTCCCTATTGTGGGACGTGGACTAGCCTGGAACAAATGGATGACGGTCAGGAATGTGATACTTCCGGCGCTTCCTACAGATCAGAAGAGTGTGTATCAGCAACAGACACAAGCCCTGTGCTGGAGCAAATATCTAATGCTTAAAGATCGAAACAATAAGTATATAAAAGGATAATTATTATTAAATTTGTGCAGATTAGAGTAAACATAAGAACAAATATAATGACTCCTTAACAAATATAACTTTAAATCCTGATATACAATGAAGATTTCGAATATTTTCAGAAGCATACTTATACTATCGGCATTTGGGATTGTAACGATTGCCAATGCTCAAACTGACAAGAACAGAATCATCGATCAGATTCAAGAAGTTTCCTTAAAATCGACTGTACTTCCTGTCGACATGGGCACAATGACTGCAGACAGTGTTAAAATCTCTGCAACAGATCTGGAGTACTATAATACGATTAAAGACGAACAAACATATAATTATAATCTTTTAAACACTGAGGCGCTAAAGACAACATTATTGTCAAGCTATGCTCCAAATGGATCAAATGCTTTATCTGCACTATTGTGTCTTGATTCTGGCAAAGATATAAAGTACCATTTTTATAATACAACTGGAGAGAACTTTACTATATCATTTGACCGTGAGCAGTTATTAAATGCTTTGGGAGTAAATGAAATCACTCAAGAATTCAGATTGAGCCTGGTTGAGAAATCGCTAAAGACCGCTACTGGTCCGTATGAAATAGGATACAAGCTTGTTGACATCAATAAGAACTACCTTGAGATGGGACTATATGTTGAACGCAGTATGTCAAAAGCGGAGAAACGTTCATTCTCTCCTGATCTTGCTTCAGCATTTCTATCAAAAGATATTTTATCTCTTATGCCATTATATGCTTTGTATCTGGAAAAAGGATATAAAGTTACACTTATTGAGCCTCGGAACAAGAAGAATAAACCTTATAAGATTTCATATGAAAAACTGTCTGAGTGCTTTGAGTATATCAATAAACCTAGAAGGGAAGAATTATACGAAGAGCCTGTAGAGCAAACTCAAGAGACGAAAAATAATACGAAACAATCGTTAGACGTGAAGCCATCATTTAATGGTGGAAGTTCAAATAAGTTTGCAAGTTGGGTAAATTCACAACTGAAATTCCCCAAGATGATGATTGAATACCGCATACGAGGTACAGTTATTGTAAAATTCACCATAGCAGAGGATGGCACTCTGACCAATATTAAGGTCGTTAAGGGAGTTCATCCGGATTTAGACGAAGAGGTCGTAAGAGTTGTTGCATCATCTCCACGCTGGTCTCCTGGAATATTTGAAGGACAGCCAGTACCAGTAACGTACAATTTCCCTGTAATATTTAATATATGGTAATGATATATCAGTTTACACTTATCATGTCGAGCGTACTTGAGACTTCATTAAATATATTTCTCAACTCACTTCGTTAGAACGAAATAACAGTTGGTGTAAACATGTATATTGTCCCTAATATATACTAGATAGTAAAGATTCAACCAAAGGGGCAGCTCGACTAAAGGGCCGCCCTTTCCTTGTGCCGCGACGCAACATTTAAGGCCTGTTTTGTTGCGTCGCGATTATTATATTGAAATGTGATATCTATTATTTCATAACTTTGCATAACCTTAATACCTTGATATCATAAATGATTCATTAAAGAAACTACTCAACACTATCTCTTATATCCTAAACGTTTTATTTATTGCATATTTTATTTTGGGTGTAAAAGTACCGATTGGCTCAGATAGTGCCGATAATGAGAATGAGGTGGCAGACAAACTTAAGAGCATCAAAGAGTGTATAGTTCAACAGGAAAACGCCAATCTTCCGCTAACGAAGCATCTAATAAAGACAAATCGTTGGAAATCATAAGGCAGCTCAAATGCTTCAATCCTGATATGGAGGAAAGAATAAAGAATAATGAATAATGAATAATGAATAATGAATAATGAATAATGAATAAACGGAGCCAGTATTCAATAAACTTGCATTATTACTAATAGTTATAGCCAACAATTGCATTACTATAATGTCACAAACAAGGACGGAGGAAGAAAACTGTTTGAGATCAACGAGAAGGCAGGTGGGGAATTTAATTTACCGTTTGGGCGAGTTTTAACTGATTCGTGCCCGAGCTGTCTGGCACCTCACTTCACAGCTGTCCTTCAAGGGCGGCTTTTTGCATGAAAGGACGGGCATAAGGCGTTTTGTAACTTATTGATTGTAAGCTTATTAAATAGTGCACATGTGCCTACCACCCGCTATGGCGAAGCTTGATGAATAAGGGTGCCGGGCAGCGCGCTTGGCATATACGCAAGCCAAGCGCTCAAAGCAAGCCGCGAGAGCTAAGCCTAAGGGCTCGCTCAGCATGCTTTGTGCCGTCGAACTTCCAGAAAAGGGGCCTGATCTTGGAAATCACCTGTAAATTGATGTACGACTTCCAGAAAAAGGGGCATTATCCTGGAAGTTATGTTCAAAATAATGTCAACTTCCAGAAAAAGGGCGGTTTTCTTGGATATCAATTACCAATTATCTCGGTTTCTTGGGTCATTACCGAAAACAAAAAAGCCGTCCCTTGTGCACAAGGAAGACTGAGACATCCAGTAACAATTCAGTAACAACACGAGACGAATAATGCCCCTCAGCTATCTGAGAGGCATTTTTGAGAGGTGCCTAGCGTCATGTTAATTAGGACCTGCAAGAAATACATAGGCATATAACTCTTTACCACATAATTATTTGTGGTAAATTTAGATTTCCGGTGTTTTCCTACCCTTTCCGAAAATGTGGGAAAGATGTGGGAAAAGCACCATTACTGCTCATCCGGAGAATCTCCAGAAATTCTCAAGGTTGATGAATTAGAATCAGATATAACAGATCTACCCAGCTGCTGTTCCAATTGCTCACGGGCAACCTTTGCAACTCCGCCACCCTTTCTTGCAACTGTAACATTCTCGCGATAAGTCGTAGGATTTATCTCCTTGGATAGTTCCGTAGTTGCAGCTTCAGCCAAAGTATTCAATGCAAGCTCCACATTCGTCATGTTATCTCTAAGATTTTGCTTTGTCAAGCCCTTATGTGCCTTATAACTTCGCGTAGACTTACCTGACCATGCCATAGTAACTATATCAGTGAGCGATGCATATTGCTGAGTTGTCACCCCACATCGTTTCCATTCATCAGTCAACTCCTTTCTGACCTCAATGCTCTTTAATCG
>JAEIGA010016075.1_pt1 | contig 11391 bp, 8 predicted proteins | sample 9270691 | NCBI WGS metagenome assembly JAEIGA01 (sample SAMN17057246, study PRJNA624740) | gut metagenome | biome: biome; isolation source: fecal sample | host: Bos grunniens | place: China: Xizang | collected 2019
ATTCCATGACCCATCATACCCGTCAGTCTGCGCTGGGTCTTCCTTTCATCGTGAAGAAAAACTACGGCGGCAGGGAATACGACGTTTCGGAATATACCATGAGTGAGATCATCGCTTCCGTATACGATATGATTGAGGAAACGGGAAAGAAGGAGGGAATTCTCTTTCTGGATGAGATCAACTGCGTTTCCGAAACTTTGGCGCCTGCTATGTTGCAGTTTCTGCAGTATAAGGTGTTCGGCAAACATACCGTGCCGGAGGGATGGCTGGTAGTTACTGCGGGAAACCCGCCCGAATACAACAATTCCGTTCGGGAATTTGATATCGTTACATGGGACAGACTCAAGCGAATTGACGTGGAGCCTGATTTCTCGGTTTGGAAAGAATACGCATACAAAAAAGGTGTGCATCCCGCCATTATTACGTTTCTGGAAGTAAAGCCCGATCATTTTTACAAAGTAGAGTCTACCGTGGACGGCAAGAGCTTCGTTACTGCCCGCGGCTGGAGCGATTTGTCGGATATGATGAAGCTTTACGAGGAAAACGGCATCCCGATCAATGAAAAACTTGTGGGACAGTATTTGCAGAACAAAAAGATCGCAAAGGATTTTGCGATTTATTACGATCTTTTCCTGAAATACCGTTCCGATTATCAGGTGGATTCCATTTTGCAAGGAAAAGCCGACGACAGCATCAAGGAGCGGGCGCGCTCGGGAAGATTTGACGAGAAGCTTGCCCTTCTGGGATTGATTCTGGACGGTGTTACGGCGCATCTTCGCCGTGTTTGCAACGGAGAGGGAATGCTTACGCTGCTTCTCAGCGCGATGAAGAGCATCCGTATGGGTCTTGCCCGTCCCGAGTGCAGCGTCATTGACCTGATTGAAGCGGAGCTGGAGAGAAGCAAAAACGAACGCGAGAGAGGCAAGAAGGCATCCTCTATGTCTTCGGATGATGAAATGGCGCATCTTGCCTGCGAACGCGCTCTTTCTGCCATGGCAGAAGAAATGAAAAAAGAGCCTCTTGAAGGAATGGAAGCCTTCATGAAGCTCAAAAAACTCTATGACGCTGAAAATGCCGATTTGAAGAAACAAGCTGCCGATGCAGGGAAGAAACTGTCCAACTGTTTTGTGTTTTGCGAAGAGGTATTTTCCGAGGGGCAGGAGCTTCTCATTTTCGTAACCGAGCTTACCATCAGTTTCTACGGTGCCCGTTTTATCAGCCGTTGGGGATGCGATGAATACTTTAAGCACAACAAGGAGCTTCTTTTCCACGAGCGACAGAAAGAACTGATTCTGAAAATTGAAAATCTCGATCTGGATGACCAGTAAAAAAGAAAGACGATGCCGACGGGCATCGTCTTTTTTTCAGAAGCAGGATTTGCAGGTTTCGTAGCCTTGGGAGAGAAGGGAATCCACCGCGCTCTTGTAATCCTTTCGGTTTTTGGGTGAAATATCGCCTACCGAAGCGCAATGGGGCTTGTGAATCTTTTTGGAATTGGTATTCAAAACGTAGGTCCCCGTTTCGCTTGCAGGGGATTGCTGCGTAGGGGCGAGGGAGGAATCTCCGTTGGCATAGTTGATTTGGATGCCAGGCTGGGCATTGTAGCAGTATACGTGGAAGGAGATGCCTTCGCCCTTGTCTTCCACGGAATAGGCTTCCATAAAGACACCGCTGCAGAGAAGATTGTCTCCTGCATAGACGGGGGTGACGCGGTACAGCACGTGATTGCCCGTTTCCTTGATATAGTCAGCCACCATATTTTCAAAAGGGAGCATCCCGTCTACGTTCATATAGCGGGTGCCGGTGACCAGATTTTGTTCGTTGGCATTTTCTCCCGTCAATTGAAAGCCGATGAGATGGCAGCGGTTATAGAGGTATTTTCCGTCAACGATATCGTATTTTGCCGTTTGCCAGCCGCTTGGCTTGACCTGACCGATGCTGCCCCGCTCTTCGGTGGGCATCAAGTCCCGTCCGATGCAGGCGAGAGCCGTGCCGCATCTGCCCAAGGAATCCAAGGGGGAATAGGATTCAAAAGATTGGGTGGTGATCTCTTCTTCGGTGAAGGAGGGGGTGCCTTCCTTTATGATGACAAAGGGGGAAGACCCGTCGAAGGCGGGCATGGAGGCGAGGGAATCCGCTTTGGGTGCGGAGCTGTTCGCATCTGTATCGGGTTGCCGGGAAACGGGGACGGCGCAGGCAGAAAGAAGGAGCGCAAGTGCCAGAAGAAGGGCAAACAGTCCGTAGCGCAGTTTCATTTTGCCTCCCACCTTTCTTCCGTGATGCATTCATGGGAGGAGCCAGCAAATTCTGCGGTTTCCACACGCTGAAAGCCTTCGGTGGAGAGGGTGAAAAATCGGGTTGCGGGGTAGCGTCTGTTCCAGCGGTAGATCAGAATGGTATCCACCGAGGAGGGGAGGGGCGTGTTTTCTACAAAGAGAAAATCATCCGCGGCGCAGCAAGATGCGGGATCGTCGGCAACTGCCAATTCTTTTTTTCCTTCAAAGAGGGGAGCGGAATAGGGGGACACCACCAGCTTTTTCCCTTCGGTTTTGGCAAGGATCCGCTGGGTTAAAACGCTGTCGCGGGATTGACGCTTGGTCCCGAACATCATTCCGTTTTTATCGTCCAGACAAACAATCAGAGTCATTTTGCTTCCTCGTTTCGATAGGTGATTTTTGCTTTGGAATCGGAAAAAGCATTTTCACCGACACTTTTCACACCTTGGGGAACGGTGATCTCAAGGGTTTCCGTTCCGCTGCTCCAAAAGGCGTAGGGGCCGATTTTTTCAAGGCTTTCGGGAAGGGACAGCTTTTCGAGGTTTTTCAAGGAAGCGAAGGCTTCTTCTCCGATTTCCTTGACCCCTTCGGGCAGCACCACTTCCTTCAGCTTTTCGCAACCGAAAAAGGCGGCGGTGGGAATGATTTCGATCGGGTTTTGGAAGGTGACTTTTTCCAGATTCAGACAGTTGTCAAAGCATTCGACTCCCAAGGATTCAAGGCTTTTGGGAAGGGTGATTTCGGTGATTGCCGATTTTTGGAAGGCGTAGTCACCGATCGTTTTGACGGAATCGGGGATGGTAACGCGGTTAAAATCACTTTCTGCAAAGGCACTTTTGCCAATGGCTACTACGGTGTAACCGTCGCAGGTAGCGGGAATGACCAAGGTTTTTTCGAGGGTTGCGGTTTCCGAAGGTGCGGCAAGCTCGCAGGTGTGGTCATTGTAAAGATCGAACATTAATCCTAAGTATTCCAACTGACCCGTCTTTTCCCGATCTTCGGGGGCAATTTCGGGAGGAATAAATACAGGCTCGGGAGATTCCTGAACACAGCCGCAAAGAAGGGAGCAAAACAGCGTCAGGGTGAGAAAGAGACAAAGCGTTTTTTTCATTATGAAATCCTTTCAGAATTGTTCTGTATTCTTATCATACTCCAAAACGAGTGAAAGTTCAAGAAAAAAATAAAAAAGCGTTCGGAGAACGCTTTTTTATTTTTGTTATTCGTACTGTGAGCGGTAAAGCTCGGCATAAAAGCCGTTTGCCGCAAGAAGCTCCTTGTGGGTGCCGGTTTCTACCACGTCACCGTCACGGACCACCATGATCATATCTGCATTTTTGATGGTGGAAAGGCGGTGGGCGATGACAAAGGCGGTTTTGCCTTCCATCAGTTTCAGCATCGCTTTCTCGATCTTGATCTCGGTGCGGGTATCTACGTTACTGGTTGCCTCGTCCAGAATCAGCATTTTGGCATCGGAGAGCATACTGCGGGCGATGGTCAGAAGCTGCTTTTGACCCTTGGAAATATTCAAACCGCCGTCTTCCATACGGGTATCGTACCCATTGGGAAGAGAGAGGATGAATTTGTGAATGCCTGCGTTTTTGGCGGCTTCCTCGATCTCCTCGCGGGTGGCACCGTCTTTACCGTAGGCGATGTTTTCCGCTACGGTTCCGCCCATCAGCCAGGTTTCCTGCAGTACCATGGTGTAGGCTTTTCGTAGATTTGCGCGACGGATCTTATCAATAGGAACACCGTCCAGAAGGATCTCTCCCGCGCTGCGATCGTAAAAGCGCATCAAAAGGTTGACGATGGTGGTCTTGCCTCCGCCTGTGGGTCCTACGATGGCAACGGTTGTGCCTGCGGGAACCTTCAGGGAAAGGTTGTGAATGATCTCTTTTTCGGGAACGTAGGAGAATTTTACGTTTTTGAATTCGATTTCACCGCGTACCTCGGCAAGCTCCACGGCATCGGGAGCATCGGGGACTTCGGGATTTTCATCGATGAGGGTGAATACACGCTCTGCGGCGGAGCGAAGGCTCTGCAGGTCTGCCAGAATGTTGGAAAATTCATTGATGGGGCCTGAGAATTTTCTGCCGTAGAGGATGAAGGAGGAAATATCGCCCAGGGTCATGGAGCCGGTGACAAACAGACACGCGCCTGCCACGCTGATGATCGCCATAGACAGATTGTTGATAAAGTTGACGGAAGGACCGATGGTTGCCGCCTGATAGTCTGCCATATAGTAGGCGTGACTGGCATCTTCGTTTTGCTTGTCGTAACGCTTGGAAAATTCTTTTTCCTTGCCGTATGCCTTGATGGTTTTTGCGCCGGATAAAATTTCTTCGGTAAATCCGTTGAGGGCGCCCAGCGCCGCGCTTCGTTTGCGGAACAGCGGACGAACCTGACGGCTGCGCTTGAGGGTGACGAAAATCGAGAAGGGCACGGTAAAGAGAAAGACGAGAAGCATTTTCCAGGAGATGCTGGTCATCATAATGAATGCGCCCGTGACGGTGATCAGGGAGGTGAGGATTTGCACCAGGTCGCCAGTCAAACTGGTGTTGATGGTGTCGATATCGTAAGAAAGGCGGCTGATCACGTCACCTGCCTGCAGTTTGTCGAAATAACCTACGGGAAGGGTCAAAAGCTTGTTATAGGATTCCGAGCGGATCTTGCGGGTGATCTTCTGAGAAAATCGGGTCATAACCAAAGAACGAACGTAGGAAAGTCCTGCGGAAAGCAGGTAAAACAGCACCATATAGCTGCAGTAGCGGAATATGGTGGGGAAATCCACGCTTGCGGTTTTGGTTGCGTTGTCATAAGCAATGGCATCGATTGCTTTACCGGAAAGGTAGGGGCCGATCAGGGCGAGCACGTTGGCGGCACACACCAGCGCCATTGCCAGAAGTCCCGTCCAGCGGAATGCGAAGAGATATTTACCGAGGCGCAGAAATACGTTTGGTCCCTGATACTTGCGCTCCGGCTTTTTATCGTCTTCGGGGGTGTAACGTCCTTGAAAACCTCTGTTCATATCTGCATCTCTCCCATCTGTGACTGAGCGATCTCGCGGTAAATCTCGCAGGTTTCACTCAGCTCTTTATCTGTGCCTATTCCGCAGATCGTGCCGTGTTCCAGTACCAGAATCAGATCTGCATCCCGAATGGAACTGATGCGCTGGGCGACGATGATCTTGGTGGTGTTATCGTAATTTTTGCGCAGAGCGCCGCGAAGCTGGGCATCGGTCTTATAGTCCAGCGCAGAGGAGGCATCGTCCAGAATCAAAATTTCAGGATTTCCTGCCAGCGCACGGGAAATGAGGACTCTCTGTCTTTGACCGCCGGAAAGGTTGGCGCCTTTTGTGGTTAAGGTGTAATCAAAGCCGTCGCTTAAGGTTTCAATAAAGGAAAGTGCCTGCGCGCTTTCGGCGGCTTTTTTCAGGTCCTCTTCGCTTAAGTTTCTTCCGAAAAGAATGTTTTCCCTTAGCGTTTCCGCCATCAAAAAGTCATTCTGGAAGATTACGCCGAAGTGTTCCTTCAATTCCTTGGCAGGGATGGTTCGCAGGTCTCTTCCCTCCAGAAGGATCTGTCCTTCATCCGGGTCGTAAAAACGCATCAAAAGCTGGATCAGAGTACTTTTTCCGCTACCCGTACCACCGATGATACCCAGCGTTCCGCCTTTTTTCAGACGGAAGGAGATGTTTTCCACGGTGGGGATGGTCTTATTATAGGAAAACGTAACGTTTCTGAATTCCAGAAATTCCGCATCCTTCTCGGGAGCGGAAGGGGGCAGGAGCGCCAGATCTTCTTTTTCCTCCAGTACTTCCGCCAGACGGTCTGCGCTGGCGGCACCGCGGGAGTAAATGATGAAGATTCGGGTCAGCGCCAAGGTGGCGTTGAGGATCTGGGTAAAGTATTGCATAAACGAAATGATCTGGCCGGGGGTGGAGTGGCCGGAAAATACGCGGTAGGCACCCAGTACCACCACGGCGGTCATTCCCAGATTCAGACACAGAGTAACCGTTGCGGGGGTGATTGCCATGGTTACGTTTGCTTTTTCTTCGCTGTGACTCAAGTCTTCGTTGATGGCACCGAAGGAATCTTTCTCGTAGTGCGTTTTGGAAAGGGCTTTGATGACGCGGATGCCCGTAAAGGTATCCCGCACTTTTTCCACCATACGGTCTACTTTTTCCTGCTTGAATTTAAAGAGCTTTACACCCTTTTTGGATACGGAGACCACCACGAATGCCATAACGGGCAAAAGGGCGATGAGGGTCAGACTCAGCACCGGCTCGATGAACAGCGTGATACCGATTCCGCCGATTAAAAGGATGGGTGCGCGGACGCCTGCGCGGAAGGTCATATTCAGCATATTATGAATGGAATAAGTATCGCTGGACATTCTCGCTACCAGAGAGGGGACGGTAAAGGCATCCGTCTGCGCTGCCGAAAGGGAAAGGATCTTGTCGAACAGGTCACAGCGGATTTTTTTGACGATCTTGGTGGAGTAGAGGGAAATGTGGCGGTTTGCATAAACGTTGCTGAAGAGGGCGACCAGGGCGCAGACGATCATCATAGCACCCCAAAAGAAAACGGGCGCAATGTGATCGGCACTGCAGCGAGGTACCACCTCGTCCAGAATGTAACCCAAAATATAGGGAATGACCAGATCCATCATGGTGCCGATGAATTTGATGACGGTCATAATGGCAAGCAGACCGGCAAAGGGCTTGCAATAGGAAATGATTTTTTTCATTTTTGACGGATCGCCTCCTTTGCTCCGCGACAGAGTTTTTCACAAAGACTGTCTAAAAGAGTTTTTTCTTCCTCGGTGAGCTCCTTGGAAATTGCGGCAAAAAAATCCTTTGCCGTATCCCGAATCAAAGGGAGCAGTTCCTCGCCCCGCGGGGTGGGGTAGACGCGGATGCTGCGCTTATCTTTGTCGCAGCGTTTCCGCAGGATCAGGCCTTCCTGTTCCAAAGCGGCAAGTTGGCGGGCGACGCTGGACTTATTGAACACCAGCTTCACAGCCAATTCTTCCTGGGTAATGCCCGGGTGAACACAGACGGTGCGCAGGTACAGCCCTTGGTAACCCGTCAAGCCGTGCTGTTCCAGCCGTGCGTTGCGGAACAATACGTAGGCGCGCTCCGTTTGCCCGATGGATCGCATAATGTGCATAGCATCCTCCATTTGTTGCGGTTGCAACCGTTGCGATTGCAACTGTTTTTTCTGCTTTTAGTCTATATCCAATGGGGAAAAATGTCAACAGTTTTCGGGAAGTTTTTTATAAAATATGGAAGAAAAAAGTATTTACAAGTCAGACCTTGACAAATATGGAAAATGTGGTAAAATAATTGCGCATTTATGTCAAAAAATGACTATTGGAGGAAAAAGATGTTGAAAACAAGAAAGCTTCTGTCTTGCCTGATGATCTTTCTGCTGCTGAGCGCGGTTCTGGGAATCAGCGTATATGCAATGGAAGAGAAGGCTGCAGAACAAGCGAGTTTCGAGGTTGACGGAACTCAGTACGATTTCGAAAACGGAATCACCGTGTCCGAGGAAAGCCAGCTTTCCGGCGAGGATTCTGCTTATGCATATCTGGACAGCTATGAAGACAATATGCAGGCAGACCCCGATTTCAAGACCCATTCCAAGGAAGCGGTTAAGACCGTTCGTGAAGGGGTTCCCGCGTATGCTACGATTTGGTCCCTGCTTCCCGCAGTGATCGCCATCGCCCTTGCCCTCATTACCAAAGAGGTGTATTCTTCTTTGTTCGTGGGTATTTTGGCAGGCGGTCTGATCTGGTCCGGCTTTGATTTTGAAAAGACCGTGACCCACGTATTCAGCGACGGATTCGTATCCAGCGCAGCCGATTCCTATAATATGGGTATTCTGGTATTTTTGGTTATGCTCGGCGCTCTGGTTGCCATGATGAACAAGGCGGGCGGAAGCGCAGCCTTCGGCAGATGGGCGGCAAAGCACATCAAGGGCAGAGTGGGCGCACAGATCGCCACGATTGTTCTGGGTTGCCTGATCTTTATCGACGACTATTTCAACTGTCTGACCGTGGGTTCCGTAATGCGTCCCGTAGCGGATCAGCACAAGATCAGCCGTGCAAAGCTTGCATATCTCATTGACGCTACCGCGGCTCCCGTTTGTATCATTGCTCCCATTTCTTCCTGGGCGGCTGCCGTTGCAGGCTTTGCGCAGGGCGAAGGTCCCATGAGCGGAATTTCTCTGTTCATCAAGGCCATTCCCTTTAACTTCTACGCCCTTCTCACCATTGTAATGATGCTGGTTCTGGCATTGACAAAGTTCGACTACGGCCCCATGAAGGCTCACGAAAAGAACGCAGTGGAAAAGGGTGATCTGTTCACCAGCGGCGCAGAAGAATTTCTGGATTCCGTGACCGAAGACAAGAATGCCAACCCCAAGGGTAAGGTGATCGATCTGGTATTCCCCGTGGCATTTCTGGTATTTGCCTGCGTAATCGGAATGATCTACTCCGGCGGCTTCTTTGACTCTGCTTCCGAAGGCTACAAGAACTTTATTATCGCTTTCTCCAATTCCGATGCTTCCGTGGGTCTTTTGTACGGCTCCTTTATTACCGTGATCGTAGCGGTGATTTACTTCCTTTGCAGAAGAGTGATCTCCTTCAAGCAGTGCATGGAATCCATTCCCGAAGGCTTTAAGGCGATGGTTCCCGCTATTATGATCCTGATCTGCGCTTGGACCTTGAAGACCATGACCGATTCTCTCGGTGCTAAGATCTTCATTTCCTCTCTGGTAGAGGGAAGTGCGGCAGGCTTCCAGGCATTCCTGCCCGCCATCATCTTCCTGATTGCGGTAGGCCTTTCCTTTGCTACCGGCACCAGCTGGGGTACCTTCGGTATTCTGATCCCCATCGTTCTTTCCGTATTCGGCGGTGTGAACGACAGCATGACCGTCGTTGCCATTTCCGCTTGTATGGCAGGCGCAGTTTGCGGTGACCACTGCAGCCCCATTTCCGATACCACCATTATGGCTTCCGCGGGCAGCCAGTCCAACCACCTGAATCACGTTACCACCCAGCTGCCTTACGCGCTGACGGTTGCAGGTGTTTCCTTTGTAACCTACATTCTGGCAGGCTTTGTTCCCAATGCGTGGATCACCCTTCCCGTAGGTATCGCGCTGATGATCGGAACGCTGTTTGCCATCCGCGCTTTGACCAAGAAAAAGGCATAAAGATTTTTATAAAGAAAAGTGCTTGCTGCGGCAGGCACTTTTTCTCTTGACGGATGTTTTTGCCGATGTTAAAATACGTATATAGAAGAAAATGCAAAGGAGAAGCAGAATGAAAATTGCTGTAAAGAAGGTATTGCCCGATGCACAGCTTCCTACCTACGGAAGTGAATTTGCCGCAGGAGCGGACTTATACGCGCTTTTGGACGAGCCTTGCACCATTGCCCCCGGCGAGACGGTGCTTTTGCACACGGGAATTGCCATGGAGATTCCGGAAGGCTACGGTGGATTTATTTATGCCCGAAGCGGCCTTGGCGTAAAGAAAGGTCTGGCACCTGCCAACAAGGTAGGTGTGATCGATTCCGATTATCGGGGAGAGATTCGCGTGGCACTTCACAATCACGGCTCCCAGCCGCAGACGGTGGAAAACGGAGAGCGCGTGGCGCAGATTGTCATTGCCCCTTTTCTCAAAGCACAATTCGAGGAATGTGAGGAATTGGCGGAAAGTGTTCGCGGAAGCGGCGGCTTTGGCAGCACGGGCAAAAAATAAGCGGGGAAAAAGGGCTTTTGACCGTTTGGGAAAAGCCCTTTTTTGTTCAATTTCCACAAGAAAAAAATGCTCAAAATAGCAAATAAATGAAAAGTTGTGATGAGATTGTAAATTCTAAAAAAAGTCTTCCCTTTTTAGAAAAAGTGTGTTACAATGTACCCAGCCTATTCTAGGCAAAAATATCTTTTGAAGGAGAAAGAAAAAATGAACGCAAAAAGAATCCTTTCTTTGATCCTGGCGGTCATTATGCTCTGCTCCGTATTTTTGGTTTCCTGCGCTAAGGAAGACACCGATAAGGGTGGTTCTGCCGGCAGCGTAATCGAAGGCGAATCCGAAGATACCAGCAAGGTATATGATGCCGAGGTCAAAAACCTCAATGGTCATGAATTCCGTTTTGTGGTAAGAAGCGTTACTTCTGCTCACCTTTCCGTAAACGAAGTTTATGCTGAGGCTCCCAACGGCGATAAGGTAAACGACGCCGTATTTGCTCGTAACTCCCAGCTTCAGGAAAAGTACAACTGCACCATCGTTGAAGACCGTCAGTCCAACGTATCCAGCGCAGTTCGTGAGCCCCTGATCGCAGGCGAGTACGTTGCAGACATTCTGCTTCACACCGCAATGGGTCTGAGAACTCTTGCAGCTGCTAACCTGGTTGCTGACCTGTCTGTTCTGGACAACATCGACCTCGAGAAGGCTTGGTGGGATCCCAACGGTATGGACGGTATGAACGTAGGCGGCAAGATCTTCTTTGTTAACGGCGACGGATGCACCCTGGACGACAGAGCTGCATGGATCCTCTTCTTTAACAAGGACTGGGTTGAAGAATACAATCCCGACCTGAACCTCTACGACATCGTAGAAAAAGGCGAGTGGACCATCGACCTCATGTATGAGATCATGGCTAACACCGCAAAAGACCTTGACGGTGACGGAGCTCTCGTAGCTGGTAAGGACCGTTTCGGTTACATCGGTGAAAGATTTAACAACTGGGTACACGTAAACGGTTGTGGCGAGACTCTCTCCAGAATCTCCTCCTCCGGCGAGTACGAAATCCCCGCACAGCCCAAGGCTGAGCTTCTCAACATCTGGGAAAAGCTCCGTCCTCTGCTCACCTCTCCCACCCGTCTCTGTGACGACTCCGGTGGAGTATTCCGTGCCGGTCTGTCCACCTTCTTCTCTTGTAACACCGGTACCATCTTGAACGCAGCAAGCACCACCATTTCTCTTGGTGTTCTTCCCCTGCCCAAGCTGAACAAGGAACAGGATAAGTACTACAATGGCGTATCTTACGCTCAGCTCGGATGCTTCGCTATTCCTACCACCACCGACAACTGTGAAGACTGGGAAACCAACG
>JAEIGA010016076.1_pt1 | contig 11391 bp, 11 predicted proteins | sample 9270691 | NCBI WGS metagenome assembly JAEIGA01 (sample SAMN17057246, study PRJNA624740) | gut metagenome | biome: biome; isolation source: fecal sample | host: Bos grunniens | place: China: Xizang | collected 2019
CTGTAGCTCTCATAGAATCCCCATCCCAGTTTCTATAGATTTTAATTTTGAGTTGCAAGATGTTTCTGCAAGAAAAAAAACTAATTGTTTAATTTGATATGCAGCTTCCTCATCTAGTGGAATTAATCTTGTTTGAGAAGGTGTTAAAGTTGTAATTGCTGTTAGATATTGCAATGCTTCATTTTTCAAGAAAAACGGAACTTTTTCATTTGTACAACTTTGACATATAAAACTGTTTTCTTGTGGATTAAAAACAGCTCCTTCGCTTGTATATGATACTGTATCAGTAAGATTTTTGCTAGTAAAAAATATTTGACCACAATGGCTACATCGACTTGAATCTGGTTTTATTCCCATTAAATCGATGTATCTCCATAAAAAACGAATTAATCCTGCTGTGCATTGATTTTTTTCTTTGCACAATTCTAATCCGTCTAAAAAGCCATTTAATAATGTCCAGCTTTTATCAATACTACCTGCACATTTTGTTTTTATAACAAGTTCCGCCGCAAGAGAAGCAGACCAAAATTTATAAAGATTTTGTCTAAATGATAGATGATAATTTTTAGGTTCAAAATCTGTGATTTTTAAGAATTGCGTTGTTGTAGATTTGGAAAAATATGCTATTCCTGAATTCCAAGGTGATACTAAGGATTTTAATTTGCTTTTATGTCCACCGTACATTGTTGCATAAAGAATTCCTTCTGTTTCTGTGAAAAAGCAAACACTACTATTATTTTCACCTAAAGGTTTTATTGAAAAAATTAATGCAGGAGTTGAAAAACTATGGGACATATTTTGATTTAACACTAAAAATATTATTGTTTCAAGATTTTGTATGTTCTTTTGCTATTTTTTTGTATTTGACATATTTAGAATAAATTACTATACTTAAATGCGCATCTAAAAATGCAAAGTTTATATTATTTTCGAGGTTCTAAATGATATTCCCTCTTGAACAACTTGTAAAATTTACTGGCAATGTATATGAAATTACAGTTGCATCTAGTCGTCGTGCTTATCAGATGGCTAAAATAAATGATTCTGAAATTGAAGAAAATGAAGGAAAAGTTGTTTCTGTTGCAGCAAAACAGCTTTTTGAAAATAAAGTAAATTACAGAATTGAAGACAGACACGAATAATATTGTGACAATTCCAGTTATTGTAATTTATGCTCCTACAGCTACAGGAAAGACTGCTCTTATCCTTAAATTATTTGGGAAAGGCAGTCATTCTTTTTTTAACGGAAAAGCTGAATTAATTAGTGCAGATTCAATGCAAGTTTATCGTGGAATGAATATTGGTACTGCAAAACCTTCCACAGAGGAACAAAATGAACTTCCTCATCATTTAATAGATGTTTGTGATATAAATGAACAGTTTTCTGTTGCAGAATTTGTAGAACGAGCAGATGATCTTTGTTCAGAAATTTATGCAAAAGGCAAAATTCCTGTTATTGCAGGGGGAACAGGTTTTTATATTCGTAATTTTATTTTAGGATTACCAAAAACTCCTGAATCAAATCCTTTAATCAGAGAAAAATTAAAAAATCGCCTTGAACAAGAAGGTTCAGAAGTTTTGTATCAAGAATTGCAAAATGTTGACCCTGATAGTGCAAGAAAAATTCACATTAATGATTCTTATAGAATTTTAAGAGCGTTGGAAGTTTTTTATTCCACAGGAAAACCTCGTAGTTTTTTTGAAATGAATAATAATCACAGAAGCAAATATAAATTCCTTATTCTTGTTCCAGAAAGAAATAGAACTGATTTGTATGAACGAATTAATATGCGTGTAGAACAAATGTTTGCTGATGGATTAGAAGCAGAGGTGAAAAAATTAATAGCTGATGGTGCCAAAGTTTCTGACCCAGGAATGCAAGCTATTGGTTATCGTGAATGGTTTTTTAATTCAGATATTGATGTTATAAAGGAAGAAATTAAAAAGAATAGTCGTCGTTATGCAAAAAAACAATACACATATATAAAAGGTATTGAAAATGCCTGTATTATTGAATTTGATTCTGAAAATGAATTAATAGATATTGTTGCAAAAAAAATAGAAAATTTTATTTAATTTTTCTTTTATATATGCCTTGACGGAAGTTTAATTTTTAGTAATAATATTAGAACTACTATAGTAAGGAGTGCCATCGTGCCTTGTGGAAAGAAAAGAAAACGCCAGAAGATGGCGACACATAAGCGAAAGAAGATGCTTAGAAGAAATCGACATAAGTCAAAGTAATTTTGATGGGTTGGTTTGTGTCAGATAAAGACCGCGAAAGTTTGTAACTGACGCGGTCTTTTTTGTATAAAATTGATTTTATCTTAATAATTTGGAGTTATATACGTTACTTCCTCATATCAACTCACCAGAAGATATAAAAAGTCTCGATAAAAAGCAAATTGCTGAACTAGCTCAAGAAATTAGAAAGCACATAATAGATGTTGTTGGAAAAAACGGTGGTCATTTGGCTAGTAATTTAGGTGTTGTTGAGTTAACTATTGCATTGCATCGTGTGTTTGATAGCCCAAAAGATGCTATTGTGTGGGATGTTAGTCATCAATCCTATACTCACAAATTATTAACTGGTAGATATAAAGATTTTTCTTCTTTAAGACAAAATGATGGAATGTCTGGATTTACAAGACGAACAGAAAGTGTTCATGATTATTTTGATGCTGGTCATGCTTCTACTTCAATTTCTGCTGCATTAGGTTTATTGACAGCTTGGGATATTCAAAAACAAGATAGAAAAGTTGTTGCTGTAATTGGAGATGGAGCTTTAACTGGAGGAATGGCTTTTGAAGCTTTATCTAATGCAGGTCAGTTAGCAAAAAATCTAATTGTTGTATTAAATGATAATCAAATGTCTATTGACCAAAATACAGGTTCACTTTCTAGATATTTAAGTCGATTAACAATGTCTTCCCCTTATCAAAGTTTTAGATATTCCGTTGATAGTTTTGTTAGCAAAATTCCTTTAATAGGAAAAGTTTTAAGTAAATTTATTTTTAGATTTAAGCGTGGTTTAAAAGGATTGCTTCTTTCTAATAATTTGTTTACAAATTTTGGATTTGAATATGTAGGGCCATTAAACGGTCATGATGAAAAAGAACTTGAATTAGTTTTTAATCGCGTAAAAAAAATGAAGCGCCCTGTTGTTGTTCATGTTTTGACCAAAAAGGGTAAAGGTTATAGTTTAGCAGAAGATCATCCTGAACGATTTCATGGTATTGGTCCTTTTTGCATTTCTGATGGGCAAGTTGAAAAATTCGATACAGTAAGTTTTACAGAAGCTTTTAGCAATTCTTTAATGAATATTGCAAAAGAAAACGAAAAAATCACTTGTATAACTGCAGCAATGGCTAAAGGAACTGGCTTAGATTCTTTTGCTCGTCATTATTCTGAACGATTTTTTGATGTTGGTATTGCAGAAGAGCACGCTGTAACATTTGCTGGTGGGCTTGCAGTTGGTGGTTTGATTCCTGTTATTTGTATTTATTCTACTTTTATTCAGCGTTCAGTAGATCAAATTATTCATGATATTTCCTTGCAAAATGTTCATGCAGTACTTGTTCTTGATAGAGCAGGTGTAGTTCCTTATGACGGAGAAACTCATCAAGGTATTTTTGATATTTCATTGTTTAGACCAATTCCTAATATAACAATTCTTTCTCCTGCTAGTTCAAAGGATTTAGATTTATGTTTAAATTGGGCTGTTAATCAAAATAATTTAGTTGTAATTAGATATCCAAAAATGTCTTGTCCTTCTGAACAAAAAGAATTTTCTTTGCCTGTGGAATCTGGTAAAGGAATTTTATTGCCATGTTCAGAAATTGTTCCAAATTTATGTGATCCATTATTGCCTTCAAATACTCGTTCAAAAATCTTGTTTGTTACAACAGGTGGAATGTATTCAGAAGTTTTAGTTGCAACTCGTTCATTGGCGTTAGAAAATGTATATTCAGATATATATTCCCTTAGATTTATAAAACCACTTGATGAAAAATATTTCCTAGAGCTTGCTGCTAAATATGATGGAATTGTTTTTGTGGAAGATGGAATTATTTCTGGTGGAATTAGTGAATATTTGTCTTGCTTGTGTGCAAAAAACGGAATTACAAATTTTTGTGTTAATGCATTTTCTGAAAAATTTTATCCAAATGGAACTAGAGCTCAGATTTGTAAACTTGCACAACTTTCTCCTGAAGATATTAAAAAAAGTGCATTATCCTTATTAAAAAAATAAAAATGAAAACTATTGAATTAGCAAATAAAACAATTTCTACAAAATTACCAGCATTTGTAATGGGAATTTTAAATGTTACCCCAGATTCCTTTTGGAAATCTAGTCGTGGAAATATTACTTCTGCCATGAAAATTATTGAAGCTGGCGCTGATATAATAGATATTGGTGGTGAATCAACTAGACCAGGTTCTTCCTATATAAGTGAACAAGAAGAATTAGATAGAATAATTCCTGTCATAAGAGAAATCAGAAAAAACTCTGATATTCCTATTTCGGTTGATACTCGCAAAAAAAATGTTATGAAAGCTGCTTTTGAAGAAGGCGCTGATATATTAAATGATATTTCCGCGTTGGAAGATGATTGTGAATTAGTTCATTTTGTTGCAAAAAGTAAAATTCCTGTGGTGCTAATGCATAAAAGAGGAATTCCTAAAGAAATGCAATCCAATACAAGTTATACAGATGTTTTTCAAGAAGTAAATGATTATTTATATGCTCGTGCAAAATTTGCAGAAGAAAATGGGGTTGAATCAAAAAAAATAATAATTGACCCTGGAATTGGTTTTGGAAAAAATCTTGAAAGTAATATAAATTTAATAAAAAATTGCGGAAAATTATGTTCTGGCGATTACAAAGTTATGATGGCATTATCAAGAAAAACTTGTATTGGAGAAATGACTAATCAAGAGGTTGATAAAAGATTGTCAGGAACATTAGCTGCAAATTTGGTTTCAGTAATTAATGGTGCAAGTATCCTTCGAGTTCATGATGTTGCAGAAACAATTGATACTATGAAAGTATTAAGTTATGTAGTATAATATTTTTGTTAAAATAAGGAATATAAATTTGAAAGGTTTAGATAGTTTTTTATATTTTTATAATTTTATTCGACCAATACTTGATATTGGATTTCTTGCATTTATATTATACAAAACTTATAAAATTATAGTAAAAACAAATAGTATACAAATTGTTATCACTGCGATTATTGTTTTAATTGCATACGCATGTGCTGTTTTATTTAGATTAGAAACTTTGTCTTGGCTTTTTAATTTATTGGCACCAGGTTTGATTATTGCTTTTGCTATTGTGTTTCAACCTGAATTGCGTAAACTTTTTTTAAGATTAGGACAAAACTATTGGGTTGCTCCAAGTCATCGTTCCAAAAATGATTCTATTGAAGCAGTTTTAACAGCTGCTGATTATTTATCAAAAGTAAAACGCGGTATGTTAGTTGTTTTTATTCGTCATTCTCAAATTGACGATCATATTATGAGTACAGGAACAAAACTAAACGCCGATTTGTCTTCCAATTTGTTACAAACAATCTTTGAATATGATTCAGCTTGTCATGATGGTGCTGTTTTTATACAAGGTGATAAAATTATTGCTGCAGGATGTTTTTTACCTTTAAGTGAACGATATGATATTAAAAAATCTTTCGGAACTAGACATAGAGCAGCTTTAGGACTTTCTGAAGTAACAGATGCAGTTATACTTGTTGTTTCTGAAGAAACTGGTGCAATTAGTTTAGCTTATGATTCTAATTTATATTATGATCTTTCCGCTGCAGAAATTACTAGAATTTTAGGAAACCTTCTTACTGATACATCTAATTCTTATGTAATGGAGGATAAACTTGATGAATCTAAATGATTTAAAATATAAAATAACAAATAATTGGCCTATAAAGATTATATGTTTAATGATTGCAATTGTTATTTATATATTTCATCAAGTTTCTATGCTTGATAGAAAAGTTATTTCAATTCCTTTGGAAATAAAATCTGAAGGTGCTTTGCTTCCTGTTTCTGATTATCCATCACATATAAAAGTTGCTGTTAGGGCAGAACCAAGTGATATTCATTTAGTTACTAGTGGTGGAATAAAAGCAATTCTTAATTTAACAAATTATGCAAAAGCTGGTTCTTATGTTGTTCCTGTAGAAATTTCTTTATCTAATTTATTAAGAACAATTGATCCTTTGGAAGTAACTGTAAAACCTGATAAAATTTTTGTTTCCTTGGAAGAAAAGGCAATTAAGTATATTCCTGTTGAAATTGCACTTTATGGAATTCCAGAAAGCGGATATAAGATTTCTAGTACAGAAATTGTTCCTTCAAGTGTAAAAGTTATTGGACCTGAAAATATTTTGGAAAATACTAAAAAAATCTATACAAAAAAAGTTAATGTAAAAGGTGCCAAAACTAATTTTTCAGTGGAAACAGAACTTGATAATATTAATTCTTTACTTCAAATTGTACCTGAATCAAAGTTTAAGGTTTCATTTGTGATTTCTCCAGAAGAAATAGAAAAAAAATATGATAATATAAAACCTTCCGTTGTAGGATTGAACAATAATTTAGAAATTACATCTCAAATTTTACCAATCAATATTGTTTTAAAAGGCACTGTTAATTTATTGAAAAATTATGATATTGCAAATAATTCAGTTTTTGTTGATTGTTCTAAAATTAAAGAAGCTGGTGAATATGAAGTTCCTATAGAATTTAAATTTGGAGATGAAATTTCTGTAAATGATAAATATAGTTACACTACTAAAATTATTGTTGAAAATAAGAAAAATATTTCAGAAGATGTTTTGTTAAATGAACAAGCACAAGTAAATTCGGAAATATCAAAAGATAATTTAGAAGTTCCTCAAGATAAAAGTGCAGAAAATACAAATGAATTAAATGTTACTTCAGAAGATAAAAAAAATATTGATTCAGAGACTTCTACAGAAGAAAAGCCTGTAAAAGAGGGTTCTGAATCAAAGGAAAATATTTAATGATTTTTGGAATTGGTGTTGATATTACTGCTGTAAAGCGTTTTGAAAAATGGGTTAATTCTCCTGATATGATTGAACGATTTTTTAATGAAAAAGAAATCAAATCAGGAAAATCTTTGTCAGCTATTTGTCAACATTATGCTGTTAGATTTGCGGCAAAAGAAGCTTTTTCAAAAGCCCTAGGAACAGGAATAAGTGGATTTAATTTAAAAGATGTTTATATAACTAATGATGAATTTGGTAAGCCAATTATTAATGTTCAAAATAGTGCAGAAGAAATCTTAAAAAATAGATGCCAAAACTATAAACTTCATGTATCATTAAGTCATGAAAAAGAATATGCAATTGCGTATGTTATTATAGAAGAATCTTAATATATTTTTACTTTGTTGGAGTGAATATGGCTGCTAGTGGAAAAAATAGTTCAGACAAAAAGAAAAGTGCAATTTCATATTGGTCAAAAGATAAATGCATTTGTCCTGTTTGTAAAAAAGATTTTGAAAGAGAAGTTATGCTTAGTGGAAATGGGCGAATGATTGCTGGTGGATTAACAGATGAATTGCATCGAATTTTTGAACCTTCTGCTAGATTTGGAAAAGTTTATCCTTTGATTTACGAAATTGGAGTTTGTCCTCATTGTCATACAGCTCTTATGTGGAATGATTTTAAAGATCTTAAAAATAAAGATGCTATTAATAGATTACTTGAAAACAGGGAAGAACGAAAAGAAAAAGTTTTTACAATTTTTCCTTATTTTAATTTAAAAAGAGAAAGAACTTTGTTTGATGGTTGTGCCATGTATTATTTAGCACTATTAACTTATGCTGATTGTGATAAAGATATGGTTCCTACAATGAAATCTGCATTTTTAGCTTTAAGATTAGCATGGCTTACTGAAGAATTAAACAGTGTTTGCCCTGGTTATAATTATGATTATATTTCAGAAGTTTTTTATAAAAAAGCTTTATTCTTTTATCAGCAGGCAATTGTTAATGAAACACAACGAATAGAAAAAAGTTCAACGCTTTCAAATTTTGGTCCTGATATGGATAAAAATTATGGGTGGGATGGCGTAATTTATCTTTGTGGTTTACTTGAATATAAATATGGTCAAAAAGAAGATATTCAACTTCGTTTAAAAAAATTAAATGAATCAAAAACTGCCATTGCAAGAATTTTTGGTTTAGGAAAATCTTCAAAAGCAAAACCTGGGCCTTTATTGGAAAAATCTCGTGATTTATATGATATGCTTGCAAAAGAACTTAAAGATGATGATTTTTAGTGGAGTTTTTTGTGCGTAATATTTTGTTGACTATTTCTTACGATGGAACAGATTTTTGTGGATGGCAACGACAAGATCATCAAAATAAAAAAGAAGCTGTAAGAACTGTTCAGTGTGAATTAGAATCTGCTTTGGAAAAATTACATCGTCAACCTGTTATTTTATATGGTTCAGGCAGAACAGATAGTGGCGTTCATGCAATGGGGCAGGCTGCTAATTTTTTTTCGCCAATAGATTCTATTCCTGTTGAAAATTACCCAAGAGCATTAAACAGTATTCTTCCTAAAGATATAAGAATTTTAGATGCACAAATAAAAGATGAATCCTTTAATTCTCGTTTTAGTGCTACAAGTCGTGTTTATAGATATTTCATCATGGAAGATAAATTTATTAGTGCTAATCAGACAAAATATATTTGGGGTGTTAGATATAAGCCTAATATTGAAAGATTAAATGAAATGGCTTCTTGCTTAAGAGGTGAAATTGATTGTGCTTCTTTTGCTGCTTCTGGTGATGAAAGTGTTTCTACATATAGATATTTAGATAATGCTCATTTTTTTTATCAATCTTCCTTTCCTAATGATGAAAAAGTTTTAGTTTTTGAAATTGAAGCAAATGCGTTTTTGTGGAAAATGGTTAGAACAATAACAGGAACTTTGATTGAATTAGATAGAGATAATAAACCTGTTGATTCTTTTAAAAAAATTCTTGAAGCAAAAAATAGATGTATGGCAGGTGTTACTGCTCCTTCAACTGGCTTATTTTTGTGGAATGTTAAATTTGACGGAATTCGTCGCCATCCTTAATTTTATAACAAACTTACAGGGTCTACATCACATTCGATATATACATTTTGTGAATGTGTAAATTCAAATAGCAATTTGTATGCTGCTTTTTGAATTTGTATTATACTTTGGCTTCTTAAAATAACTTGATATCTAAAGTTTTGTGAAATTTTTACAATTGGACATTCGGCAGGGCCAATAATTTCAACATCTGGAATATTAAGTTGTCGCATAATATCGCATGCAGAATATGCAGTTTCTAATGCGTTCCTTTGAGAACTAGAACGAAATACTAGTCTTATCAGTCTACTAAAAGGTGGAAAATCTAATAATTTTCTTTGATTTAGTTCGTAATTGTAAAAAGCATCAATGCGACCAGAACAAGCAAAAGCGATTGGTTCTCGTAATGGATTGTATGTCTGAATAAAAACTTTTCCGTCTGGGAAAAATCGACCAGCACGACCTGCTACTTGTGTTATTAGTGAAAAAGTTCTTTCTGCGGCCCTAAAATCAGGAAGATGTAAGCCTGTATCTGCAAGGATAACTCCTACTAGTTGCAAGTTCGGAAAATTAAGCCCTTTTGCAACCATTTGAGTTCCTAGCATGATGTCGTATTTTCCTTGCTTAAATGCATCGATTTTTTCTTGTAATTCTCCTCGTTTTGTAAGGGAATCTGTATCAATTCTTACTATTTTAGCATTTGGAAATTTTGATTGTGTTTCTGATTCAATATATTCTGTTCCAAAACCTGAATAACCAATATCAAGGGAACCACACTGAGGACATGAATTAGGAGTTTCTGTTGACCAACCACAATAATGACACCGTAATCTGTTTTCGTTTTTGTGATATGTCATTGGAACTGAACAGTTTTTGCATTTTAATTCGTAATTACAACTGTTGCATCTAAAAAAATGAGTAAAGCCTCGTCTGTTCAAAAATAATATTACTTGTTTTTTTTCGTTAAGGGTTTTTCTTATTTCTTCTGCTAGTTCTTCGGAAATACAGCCAGAGTTATTTTGTTTAGATAAATCAATGCATTTGATTTGTGGCATTGCACCACCAGCTAGTCGCTTTGATAGCGTATGTCGAATTAATTTTCCTTGTTGCATTAATTGCCATGCTTCTGCAGATGGAGTTGCACTTCCCATAATCAATGGAATTTTTAATTTGGAACATCTAAACATTGCAGCTTGTCTTGCGTGGTATCTAGGCGTAGTTCCAGATTTGTAGGAACCGTCGTGTTCTTCATCGATGATAATCATTCCAAGATTTGGAACTGGAGCAAAAATTGCGCTTCTTGCGCCGATTACAATGCGTGCTTCATTGTGCATAATTTTTCGCCATTGTGTTAATTTTTGGCTTTGTGTTAATCCTGAATGCAAAATTGCAACTGTATTTCCAAATCGCTGAATTACAGCTTCTATAACTTGCTGTGTTAATCCAATTTCTGGAACAAGATAAATTACGCCTTTTCCTTGTTTTAATAAATTATCTGTAACTTGCAAAAAAACTTCTGTTTTTCCAGTTCCAGTGGGACCGTATAAATAATGATATGATGTTTTTTCTGTATTTGCAGATTCAAGAATTTCTTGAACAGCTTTTTCTTGTTCTAGCGAAAGATTTTTTTGAGATGATTCTGTTATTTCTGTATCAAAAGAAAAACCTACGGAACTTGATTCTCTTCTTCCTGAAGGCAAAATTGCAGAAACAGCTTCCCCAATTGAACATAAATAATATTTTGAAATCCATTGAGCTAATTCAAATAAATCTTTTTTGAATAAAGGTTCATCGTCAACAACTCTTGTAATTTGTCGAATTTTTTCCTTTGGAACATTGCAGCTTTCTGGATAGTCATTGTAAACACAAGTAATAAAACCTGTTAGCTTTCTATTTCCGAATTTTACTTCTGCGCGTTTTCCGATTTCTGGAGATTTTTTTTCATCTTCCGTTGGTTCGTAAGAGTATATGAATGATTGATTTACAGGAACATTTAATACAATATCAAGATAAATCAAAGTTGCCTCTTTAGTTGAATGTGCTTTCGTAATTTGGATTTAATTCAAGAAGCTTTGATTTGAATAATTTTAAATCTTCCCATGCCGGTCGTTTTAACTCTACATTTCTTAATAATGCACTTGGATGATATGTTGCCATAAGTGGAATATTATTTAATTCAAAAAATTTTCCTCTTAAGCGACCAATTGATTCGTCTGTTAATAAAAGATTTTGTGCAGCGACTCTTCCAACTGCAAGTATCATTGTTGGTTTTAATAAATGA
>JAEIGA010016077.1_pt1 | contig 11391 bp, 5 predicted proteins | sample 9270691 | NCBI WGS metagenome assembly JAEIGA01 (sample SAMN17057246, study PRJNA624740) | gut metagenome | biome: biome; isolation source: fecal sample | host: Bos grunniens | place: China: Xizang | collected 2019
TATTTTGAAGGTTTTCAGGAGGGATGAATTTGCCAAGAATAAGTAGAGCAATGATTTGGCGGTTCATCAATTCGTCGGTATTTACAGTGTTTTGTAGGGCGCGATTAAGTTCTTCTTCTGAATTAGGTAAGTTGAGGTTGAATTTCACGTTAGGTTGGGTAAGTATTCCGGTAAGATTGAGCAGACATTGTACGGGTACGCTAGTACGAGATGTGTTTGATAGGACCGCTTCATCGAGTATCTCTGCAAGATCGGCAGTTAGTTGGTAGTAGGCATCTATATTGAGATTAGCACCAAGAGGGTCGCCAGTCCAAGCGAGAGAACTTCCCTCTTTTACATAGAATTCTTTTCGTAATACATTTTGGAATGTGAAGAGATATTTACCTTGTTCGATTTGTACAGTACCATAGATTTTCATATCGTCGGCATTGATGTCATACGTTACGCGTAGATTACCAGAGCCATTGCCTGTGAGCATATCTCCAGCTTTAGAGTCGATAATCATGTCGAGGTGTGCATCAGGTGTAATGTCGAGCATCAAGTCGAGGATAATGTTTGTCTCGGCAGGCTCTTCTTTGATATTGTTCTTTTCGGGATTTATAATTTCGTTAACGTTTTGAAATATAATAAAAGAGTTTTCGCTTGCATAGTAATTGTCAATAGGTATTACGACACTAGTACCTTGGTTGCTACGAGCCATACAAGTGATATAAATAGTCTCTTCATTGCCATAAATTTGGGCTGTGCCTGTGCCATAAACTTTTCCGTAGAAACTTTCCATATCTTCGCGTCGAGTGTTCATTACGAGCATATTGTTGACATTGATATTGAGATCGAGTTCTACGTTTTGGAAATAGTTGTGATTTATTTGACCTTCAACGTATCCAGTATGTCCTTCTGCATCGTATAGGTCAATATGACCGAATCGGATAGAGTTTTTATCTACATAGATAGAGTCGGAGAAATAGAAAGCAGTTTTAAGGAAATCAATATATAATGAAGCATTTTCGGCGTATGCAGCAACATCAACTGCGACTTCCTTTGTCTTTGTATAACCATGAATATGCACATCACCCCAAGCATTGCCTTTAACTCGACCAAATATTTCGGCAAGATAATAGTCAATGAAAGAAACATCGATGCCGTAGGCTTTGCCTTTTATGTCGAGTGAGTCGTTAGGAATGAAGTAGTTGCCTCCGAGAATGGCTGTAGTGTCGTTGTTATCGTTAATAACAGTGCCATCAAAGCGAAGGCTTGTGGTGTTATGGTCGAAATGGCAGGATGCGATTGTGGTGCCGAAATAAGATTCGTCAAAAAAGAAGTTTTCAGAGATGACGTCGGCATTGATTTCAGGTAGTACGAGAGTATTGGCTATGGATGCAGTACCATTAACTATGCCACCGAAAGATATTTCGGTTTCTTCAGGCAATAGTTCATCAATATAGTCAAGAGATATATTTTTTAGTTGGATATCAATAAATTCGTTTTCACTTTTAGATGCAATACCATTTATAGCAATGAGTTGGTCATCGTTGCTGTGTAATTTGAAACTATCAATAACAATTTTTTGTAGATCAGACCAAATAGTACTTTGGTTAATAATCCATGATTTATTTTGCAATTGTAGTTCGGTTGGGAGGATGTTAGTGAAAATTGAGAGTTGAGTATTGTTATCTGCTGATAATGTCGTTTTTGTTGCAAATTCTCCAGCGAAAAGTTTTTCAGGATTATTATTATCCCAACTTACGATAGTTGTAATTTCGTTGTTGAATGCTTCGAGCGAAAGGTTTGCATTTAGGTGACCTTTTTTTAAGTCAGTAGCAGCCGAAAAGACAACATTTATTACACTATCAGTATTATTATTTATCTTTAGGTCAATGCTGTCTATATTTATTGTTCCATTTGATAGATTTGGTATATATATTTCTGCATCAAGATTATTATTTATTGTATTTAGATGTGCATAAATCGAAGATTGAGTGGTTGTGTACCATGGTATTTCGATAGTTTCCATAAGAGGTTTGAGGCTTTCTATCGCAAGAACACAAGTTATATCGTTTGTTTTGTTGGTTGGTTTAACAAATTGCGATAAAATTGGCATAGATTTAGAAGTTATTGAGATAACATGATTTGCTAATGTCGCAATGTTATAGTTACCTGTAATACCACCATTGATGATATCTGATTCTATGGAAGCAGATGTGAAGGAGTCATTCTCCGCTGTTAGAACCAATTGATTGAGAAGGAAATTTTTTTCTTGGTTGATAAGAAATAATGAGTCGATATTTACATATCCTGCCATTGTAGCCCAACGATCGCCGGAAAAATCCGATTTTGTTGACAAGGAGATTGTGAGGTCGGGGTGAGTATTTATAATATTGAGTTTGTTGAGGTTTAAATTTTGAAGATTAGCAGAAAAATCGAAGTGTTTGAAATTATCTATATTTGATATTTTTCCATCGAACTCGAAATGACAATTAGGATCATCTATAAATAATTTACCCGAAAATATGGTTGGATCGAAATATCCATTTATATCAATATCTTTGTAGTTGTAATTGCGGAAATCAAAATTGTGAATATTGATTTTTGTGTTTGCCATTAGAGGTTGGCAAGTTCCGATTGTGATATCAGAATTTGATTCGAACGTGATATTGTTTAGGCCTGAGTTTGGAAATAATTTCCCTAGTTTTAGTTGATTTGAACTAATGCGACCATTTATTAAGAATAGATTGAAATTATCTCTAATTTTTAAGTTTACATCAGTTTTTATATTGCCAATAGATGTATTTAGATTTCCATAAAGTACAAGATTGGAGGTGTTGCCTGATATATCACCTGAGTATTGACATAATCCAAGATTATTAATCTCTTGGGGTAGAATAAAAGGTTGTTTTCCTATATTGGCAATAATATCTTGTACGGATGATTTGTCGAAACGAATGTGATTAATAGAACCTTTAAAGTAGGTGTTGTTTATATCTGGCAAACCGATAGCATCAATATCTGCACTGATAGATAGTGTGTTGCCGTATTTAGCTTTGAGGTTAGTGGCTTTTAGATTTTCGAGAGTACCATCAATTTTAGCTGAAATAGAAGCATGCTTTTTAAGGTGTTCGAGTTCAGGTAGAAAATGTTTTAAGTCTGACAATTGTAAGTCAGCTTTTGAAATATTAAATTTGAATTTTGTTTTAGCCCAATCAACTTCGTTTTGGTTGTCACGGGTTAATAAAATTATGGTTGAATCAGTGATTAATTGTGTGTTAGGTAAATTGATATTGGCAAAAGGAATGATAAAAGATGAGTCGGTTAATTCAACATACGTGTTGAGATGTGATAATCTGAATCCTGATTTTTCCTTTAAGTTTAGATAACTGATGTTGGCATCAAGATTGGATTGGTTGGTAAGTGAGAATTGAATTTGGGTAAAAAGACTATCAACAGCGATATCATTGATATCAAATTGCCATTTTTTTAGATTTTTATCAGGCGCAGCATAGTTTGTATATCTAAAAGAGGCATTGTTGAGTGTAATAATTGGAAATATTAGATTAGGAGTTTCTCTTTTCTCTTTAGGTGTTAAGGCGTCAATGAGAAATTGAATGTTTAGTGTACCTATAGAGTCGGTATATAAATTAGCATCGAGGTTGTTGACTATTATATTTTCAATATGAATATCTCCTTTTAGTAGAGACAAGAGGTTTATTTCCGCATCAACGTTGTCGATTGATGCTATTTTTTTGTTTGCTAAATCACCAGCATATACAGATTGGAGACTGAGTTCGTTGAAAAATTTGAGTGATATATGTCCAATTTCAAATTTAGCTCCAGTTGATTCTTCTAATCTGTTAGTTAATTGTTGGATAATACAATTCTGTATTTTGTTGTTATTCAACAAAATAAAAGGTGTAATCAATAAAACAAATAAAGTTATGATTACAATTAGTGATATTTTTGCAGAATTTTTTATAACTTTGTGCTTTGATTTGCAAATTTAATAAAAAATGCACAATGCACAATGCACAATGCACAAATTTTTTCTATAAAAAAGATGATTATTGTCTTGTATATTGTGTTTGTGTAATATCGTTTCAATTTAATTATGGCTACAATAATTTTGGGAATAGAGTCGTCTTGTGACGATACTTCAGCTGCTGTTTTGTGTGATGGTGAGTTGTTGTCGAATGTTACGGCAAGTCAGGCAGTGCATGAAATGTATGGAGGTGTTGTGCCTGAGTTGGCTTCGCGAGCGCATCAACAAAATATTATACCTGTGGTTGATGCTGCATTAAAAAAAGCAGGAGTTGAGCGTGAAGATATTAGTGCTGTGGCTTTTACTCGCGGTCCTGGACTTATGGGGTCATTGTTGGTAGGTACTTCCTTTGCTAAGGGTTTTGCACTTGGATTGGATATACCTATGATAGATGTCAACCATTTGCAAGCGCATGTATTAGCTCATTTTGTGCGTGAGCCTGATGTGGAGCCACATTTGCCTGAATTTCCATTTTTGTGTCTTTTGGTATCGGGCGGTAATTCTCAAATTATACTTGTAAAATCATATAAAGAGATGCAAGTTTTGGGCCAGACTATAGATGATGCAGCTGGTGAGGCGTTCGATAAATGTGCCAAAGTGATGGGGTTGCCTTATCCAGGAGGTCCATATATTGATAAATATGCTCAAATGGGAGATTCTAAAGCCTTTACTTTTGCTAAACCACATATTAAAGGATTTGATTATAGTTTTAGCGGATTGAAAACATCATTCCTTTACACACTTCGTGATGCTCAAAAAGAAGATTCTAATTTTGTGCAAAACCATTTGTATGATTTGTGTGCTTCGTTGCAAAAAACTGTTATTGATATTCTTATGGATAAAGTCCATAAAGCGATGAAAGAGACCGGAGTGAAGCATTTGGCTGTTGCAGGTGGAGTATCAGCTAATTCGGGTTTGCGTGCTGCATTTGAGGATTATGGTCGTCGCCATAAAGTTGAAGTTTATATCCCAAAATTTTCATTTACGACCGACAATGCTGCTATGGTGGCAATTACGGGTTATTATAAATATCTTGATAGAGATTTTTGTGCTGTAGATTTGGCTCCGTATGCAAGAGTTTTAATTTAGGGAATAGGAAAGGGATAATTTATAATTATAAGATTATGGCAAATTTCAACTTTCGAGATTATTGGAACAAATTAGGTATCTATCAAGGGATAGTACTTTTCCTGATAGTGATGTTTGCTGCTAATTTTTTCTGGAAACTTACTGTAAGTGGCGATGAAGATGGTTTAGAGGCGAGTTTTTTAGGGATAGATGTGTCGGTTGTATTTGCTGGAATGTGTTATCATTTAGCCTTAGTTGTGCATACTATATTTGATTGGTTTGGTATAACGACATATCTTTATGAAACAACAATTTATCATGTAAATGGTGAAGGAGTGCGTATAGTGTGGGGTTGTAATGGTATAAAACAATCTTTTATTTTTACAATGATAATGTTATTTGCATGTGGACCGATGAATCACAAATTGTGGTTTATTCCATTAGGTTTAGTTTGTGTCTATTTGATAAATGTTGCGCGGTTGTTGTTTTTGACCTATGTTGTGCGAGACTACCCAGATTCGTTCGAATTTTGGCATAGTGGAGTTACTAAATATTTATTCTATGGATTGATATTTCTTATGTGGGTATTTTGGAATGATTATTTAGTGCAACGATTAGAAGACATAAAAAAAGTTAGCAATTAATTGCTAACTTTTTTTATGTCTTTTATCATCAACTGAGTAGTTGTTGTGTTGTTGAATGTATTGTCTTCGAGGGTATAGACAATGTCAAGAGGGTTGAATGCTTTTAGGTCTTGACTATATTCTGCCATGCGGAAGGCAATGCCATTCATTACATTTTCAGAAGACTCATCGGTAAGTTCGAGTTTTAGGTGCTCGTTGTCGCGTCCTACGATTTTGCTGGCACCATTGTAGTCGAATACTCGGTGTGTATAGAAAATAGGTTTAGGATTGCCAGGACCGAAGGGTTCGAATTGGCGCAAAATGCGAATGAACTTAGGGGTGATGTCTGAGAACTGTAGTTTAGCGTCAATTTCGATTTGTGGTGTAAGTTGGTGTTCTTGAATATTTTCAGCCACATAGGCTTCGAAGCGTCTAATAAATTCTTCAAGGTTTTCTTCTTTCATCGAAAGACCAGCAGCATAGGTGTGTCCACCAAAATTTTCTAACAAATCGCGACACGAATCAATCGCACTATATAGGTCGAATCCTTGTACTGAACGCGCAGAACCGCTGACAATGTCATTGGCTTTTGTGAGCACGATAGTCGGCTTATAGTATTTTTCTGTTAAGCGAGAAGCAACAATACCTACGATGCCTTTGTGCCAATTAGGGTTATAGACCACGATAGAGCGTTTGTCTTTTTGCATTTCGTCGGTGACGGATTGCTCAGCCTCGGTTGTGGTTGCTTTATCGACATCTTTGCGCTCTTCGTTGTAGTTGTTGATGTTGGCGCTTAGTTGTCGTGCGTGATTTAAATCATTAGAAATTAATAATTCAACAACCTCTCGACCTGATTTCATACGTCCAGAAGCATTGATGCGAGGACCGATTTTGAAGACTATATCGTTGATACTGATTTCTGTATCGTGTCCATTTTTGTTGCCACGAGTGTTTTTGAATCCACAAGTTTCGATGATTGCCTTCAAACCACGAGATGGGTGTTCGTTAAGGCGTTTTATGCCGAAATGAGCAAGGATACGATTTTCGCCAGTGATTGGTACAATGTCAGATGCAATACTTACAGCTACAAAGTCAAGCAAAGCCTCTAGGCGAGTGAAATCAATGCCATTGTCAATAGCAAAAGCCTGCATAAATTTGAATCCAACACCACAGCCTGATAGATGTTCATATGGATAGGTGTCATCAGCTCTTTTGGAGTCAAGTACTGCAATAGCTCGAGGTAATGTTTCGTCAGTTGTGTGGTGGTCGCAAATAATAAAGTCTATACCTAATGAAGAGGCATAATCTACTTGTTCTATAGCTTTGATACCACAATCTAACGAGATGATGAGTTTAACATCATTATTTTTGGCATAGTCAATACCAGCTTTTGAAATACCATATCCTTCCTTATAACGGTCTGGAATATAGTAATCGAGTTGCGATGATTGGGTGTAAGGTTGTAAAAACTTGTAAACGAGCGCAACAGCAGTTGTGCCATCTACATCATAGTCACCATAAATAAGAATGTTCTCTTTTTTTTGTAAAGCACGATTAAGGCGCTTTACAGCTAAATCCATATCCTTGATGAGGAATGGATTGTGAAGCTCGGTAAGAGAGGGGCGAAAGAAAGCTTTTGCTTCGTCGAACGTATTTATTCCTCTCTTAACTAATAGTTTCGCCAATGATGGCGATAGTCCTAATTCTTCTGCTAATTTCTTCTGATTACATTCTTCTTCTGGTGTTAAAGTTTGAAAAATCCATTGATTTAGCATTGTATATTTGTTTTTTATTATTTTGCGTGGGTTGGGTTAGTCGCATGTCTTTTTTCTGTGGAGTGTTGTTATTGTGGTAATAGTAACTATAGTAACTATAGTGATTATAGGAGAGATAAGTATATAAAAAGACACAAAATTTCAATTTACAAATATAGTGTTTTTATTTTATATGTCATAATTTTTTGATTGTTTTTTATAAAAATGTTTTTATGTGTTTGTAGAATGGAAAAAAAATGGTAAATTTGCAAAGTTATGCAAACAGAATTAAAAAAAGCAGTAGAGATAATGCGCCAAGGGGGCGTGATATTGTATCCCACTGATACCGTGTGGGGTATAGGTTGTGATGCAACTAATGCCGAAGCCATTGCTCGAATATATGAAATTAAGCGTAGAGTAGAATCTAAGTCTATGATTGTGCTTGTTGATAGCGAAGCAAAAGTAGAAGGTTATGTTCGCGATGTTCCCGAAATAGCTTGGGATCTAATTGGCGTGGCGGATAAACCTTTGACTATTATTTATGATAATGCAAAGAATTTGCCTGATAATCTTGTGGCTGAAGATGGATCAATTGCTATAAGAATTACACGGGAGCAATTTTCGCAACAGTTGTGTCGCATGATGAGAGTGCCTGTGGTCTCTACTTCAGCAAACGTAAGTGGGGAGCCTACGCCACGTAATTTTTTCGAAATATCCGACGAAATCCTCAATGCCGTAGATTTTATTGTTGATTATCGTAGGGAAGAAGAGGTTTTACCTCAACCATCTAGTATTATTAAGTTAGGCTCTAAGGGGCAAGTCAAAGTTATACGATGAATCGCAGACGTGTAATATTTTATGCTACTTTTGATATAATAGCTGCACTTTTAGTGTGGTTGCTTTTCTATATTTATCGCTTAATAACCAATGATATGGTTCTATCTGGTGGTAATGTGGAATATTATTTTGTGCCAAACTATTCCTTATTACCTTCTATTATTTCATTTCCAATAGTAGCTCTATTTATTCACTATCTCACAGGATTTTATAATCCAAAAGTTCGATATTCGCGTCTTGTAGAACTTTTTTCAACAATTATAGGTACATTTTTTATCTCCACAATTATATATTTCGGAATGTTGGTTGACGATACAGTGGTAAGTTATACTTTCTATTATCGTTCTGTATTTATTTTATGGGTAATGTTTTTTGTAGTAACCTACTTCTTCCGTATAATTCAGACACTTATAGTGCTTTCGAGATTGCGCAAAGGGCTTATACCTAATAATGTATTGATTGTAGGAACAGGAGACACAGCTCATAAAGTAACTGATATTATATGTAAAAATTCAGCGCGTACGGGGCAAAAGATTATTGGTTATATAGCGGTACGTGATCGAATTATTGTAGATGAAAAATTGTTATTGGGAAGATTAAATGACTTAGAGAAAGTCGTGAAAAGCCATATTGTTAACGAAGTTATAATTGCTGTAGATAATATGGATAATGATATGATTTTTAGTATTGCCAATCGTTTGATAGTGTGTGGTGTGGAAGTCAAATTTGCTCCTCGTCTTTTCGAAGTAGTCACAGGGCATGTGTCGCTTACGGATGTAGAATCAGAGCCTTTGGTTGACATCACATCATCGCGCATGCCGGCGTGGCAACAATCAATTAAACGAGTGTTCGATATAACTTCAAGTGCTATAGCAATGTTGTTGTTATTGCCTATTTATCTGTATGTTGCAATTCGAGTAAAATTAGGTAGTAAAGGTCCTATTTTCTATAAACAAGAGCGTATAGGTTACGAAGGTCGACCTTTTATGATTTACAAATTCCGCACTATGTATACGGATGCCGAGAGTCAAGGTCCTCAACTCAGTCAGGTTAACGATCCTCGTATTACTCCATTTGGACATGTGATGCGTAAATATCGTCTTGACGAATTGCCTCAATTTTGGAATATCATTAAAGGTGATATGTCAATTGTAGGTCCGCGTCCAGAGCGTCGCTATTATATTGACCAAATAGAGAAAATGGCACCATATTATTGTCTTGTGTATAAAGTAAAACCAGGATTATTGTCGTGGGGGCCAATTAAAATAGGATATAGTGATACAATTGAAAAAATGGTCGAACGCCTTCGTTATGATATTATTTACATGGATAATATGACGTTGCAAACTGATATTAAAATTCTTTTTTATAGTATAGAGGTTATTGTGTTGGGGAAAGGACAATAGAGTTAAAAATGAGTGGTTTGGTATTTGAGTGATATTCCGGATTGTCTGGAACGCTTCGCTATTCTGGAGGATATACTGTTTGAGTAAAGTATAAAGAGAGATAATAAAAATCCTGCATCATTTGTGAGTGATGCAGGATTTTATTATAAGTTGATGTTATTTTATGTATATTAACTTGTTTTTATTGTATAGTCCCAATGAAATAGCCTTTTACTTCTTTATAACCGTCTATTTCAAATTTAAAAACTTTAACGGAACCATTACTTGAAATATTTAGAGTTGCATCGCCAGAATAAGCATTTCCTTCATAGAGGAGCATCGCACTATAACTATAATAGCCAGAATCATAATCGTCTATGTAGTATGTTCCATCATTAAAAAAGTTTTATAAAGTTGTTTTGCAATATTGCCGAGAGGGAGATGACGGCTGCGCTAACTTTATAAAACTTTTTTGTGTTAGGTGAAGCGGGTATATAAAAAAACGCAACTTCGTCATATGCCTCTAGGCACACCACAAACCCCATACACCTATGAGAAGTTGCGCGGATAACCGCGTAACTACCCAATAGTACATATGCATAAAGCTCAATTGCGGATGAGGTGGTGATTCAGAGGCGATTGCGCTTTACTATAATGTTTGATGTACGGATACAACGTAACATCAGTGCAAGGGTACGATATTTATTTGATGTGGGCAAGAGATTATTGTGATTTTTTGAGAGAAATAGGTGTGATCTTGGTGTTGTGTATATGGAGAAAAAAGTGTATCTTTGTAGGTTAAATTTTATTAGATTGGATAGTTATGCAAGTTGATAAAGTAAATAAGTTGATTGGATTGCTTAATGAATATAAGGAATTGGGGGTAGCTGAGCAAATAGATTATAAAAAATTCTATCTTTATTCTCTTGTTACTCATTCAACTGCTATTGAAGGAAGTACTGTTACTGAAATTGAAAATCAATTGCTTTTTGATGAGGGTATCACAGCGAAGGGGAGGTCTTTGCAAGAGCAAATGATGAATTTGGACTTAAAAAGGGCATATGAAAAGGCAATGCAATTTGCTAATGAGCATGTTGATTTTTCTATTGATATGTTGAGAGAATTGTCGGCGTATGTTATGAAAAATACAGGTGCGGTGTATAATACAGCACAGGGGCAATTTGATTCTTCAAAGGGGGATTTGCGTTTAGTGGGGGTTACTGCTGGGGTTGGTGGTCGCTCGTATATGAATTATCAAAAAGTTCCTATGAAATTGGATGAATTGTGTAGTGATTTGAATCAGAAACGTCGAGAGTTATTGGATGTAGATGATGATGTGGCAAAATATATATTGAGTTTTGATACTCATTTTAAATTGGTTACTATTCATCCTTGGGTGGATGGAAATGGGCGTATGGCTCGTTTGGTGATGAATTTGTTACAATATGAGTTTGGTTTGATGCCATCTAAAATACAAAAAGAGAATAAAGCGGAATATATTCAAGCTCTTATTGATTCGCGAGAACAAGAGTCGTTGGAGCCAATTCGTGAGTTTTTGCTTAGTGAGCATATTGCTAATTTAGCTCGTGAAATAGCTGAATATAAACGTTCGTTGGTGAATGAGTCTGTTTTGAAAATGTCCGAGAGAAAGAGTGAAAATGTCCGAGAGAAAAAGAAAAATGTCCGAGAGA